>TARA_R110001599_G_scaffold347011_1_pt1 | contig 31639 bp, 48 predicted proteins | sample TARA_R110001599 | Tara Oceans TARA_R110001599 (sample SAMEA4398360) | marine metagenome | biome: Polar Biome; feature: [MES] marine water layer (ENVO:01000295) within the mesopelagic zone...; material: water (ENVO:00002006), including particulate matter (ENVO:01000060) such...
TTGAAATGAAGAAGTATAGCGTAGTTGAAATACTATACAAAGAGTATGATAAGTTCTTTTCATTTGCCTTATCATTACTCAAAAATAGAAGTCTAGCACAAGATGTGGTGCAAGATGTATTCTTACAATTAATGACTTCTAACTCTAACCATTTGATTCATATATACGGAGCAGGGAGTGGAGTTAGTTATGTGAATAAAATAATAGCAGTAAGATGTTTATCTAAGAAATCTCAATTCTACAAACAGCAACTATCTTATGAAAGGAATAAGGTAAAAGTAAGTGAGCAGGAATTAGAATATATTTGCAATAAAATAAACAACACATCAATTCCAATAAACAAATTATTATTTGCTAAAATAGAAAAGGCTATTTCAACTTTTGATGAATACGAAAAGAATCTATTTATGCTTTATTATGAAAGTGGAATGACTTACGGAGAATTATCTAAGCAGATAGGAATACCAAAATTATCTATCTACAATTCAGTTAGGAAAGTAAGGAAACAAATTAAGAAATTAGTATGAGCATTTTTTCATCTACAACTTTATCTAAAGATAGGATTGCAATATGTGATGCCTGTAAGCATTTTAGGAAGCGTACACGCACCTGTGGAACACCTGTAAAGGGAAACAACATAAAAGTAAATAAAGTGGCTTACAAATTGTGTGGCTGTTTTATGGATGTTAAGAGTAAATTGAAGTTTGCAACCTGCCCTCTTAACAAATGGGTAGGATTACAAATTAGCCACAAGGAGTATTTAGAAGTAAAAGAATTGTTAGATGCTACACAGCACAAAATATCTAACATACAGCAACAGCAGATGCGATTATATATGGAGAAGTATTTAGGAGTAAGGGTAGGTAGTTCAAGCTGTGCACCCTGTGTAAAGAATCATCTAGTAAGTCTAAGACAAATAATTGAGCAGTATGAAAAGTAAAATAAAGGTTGTAAAGGAGAGAGTTAAGCTATCGACCTTAAAAGAGTTAGCGAAGAATCCTAGGAGAATATCTGACCGGAAGCTAAAACAATTAAAGAAATCTGTTACAGATTTTGAGAAGATGCTTGATGTTAGAGAGGTAGTAGTAGATGAGGATAATATTATTATTGGGGGTAATCAAAGATACAAGGCTTTAAAATCTGAAAATATAAAGGAGGTAATTATACTTAGAGTTACAGGACTTACAGATGATAATAAAGATGAGTTTACAATCAAAGATAATGTTACATACGGAATATGGGAGTGGGATGTATTAGCTAATACTCACGACCCAAAGATGTTAAATGAGTATGGTCTGAATGTGTGGCAACCATCCGAGGGTAATGATGATGATGATATTAACCAAAGTGCTACCACACTTGATGAAGTGGCAGGAGAGGGCATAGGAGAGGTTGAAGATAAAAAGTGTGTAGTAGTGATAGATTTTTATTCTAATGACTATGATGCTGCTAAGATTCTTATAGATGAATGCACAGACCCAACAGAAGTATTTTACTCACATTTAAAAACGATATGTAATGGATAAATTAATAGAGGCTAAGTTGGTTTCAATAGACAAGCTAATACCACACCCAAACAATCCTAGGTATATAGATGAGCATAAATATACTGAATTAAAACAGAGTATATTAGAGGCAAGTTGGATGATGCAAATTAGACCGGTTATCATAGATGAGAATAACCTAATCCTATGTGGTAATATGCGACATAAGGCTTGTTTAGATATTGGATATACGGATATATGGACTAAGCAGTATAAAGATTTTACCGATAAAGAGAAGCAAGAGCTAATACTGAAAGATAATATTAGTAGTGGAGATTGGGATTTAGAAGCATTAGAGAACAAATGGACTAATACAGCTTACAAGAAATGGATGGGTACTCAATCTGTATCTTATGATGATTTAGATTATGAGGATTTAGTGTTAGACCTAGATACAATGGAGGGCAATGTTAAGCGTAGCATCCATCTAAAGATAAATAAACACGAACAAGAGATTACCGATATGATAAAAACCCTTAGAGATAAAGGTGTTTATATTGGTAAGGTCTTTATAGACGCTTTAAGCAATGAAAAGATTAGACCTAATACAAACAAAGCATAACATAAAAGTAGGTAAGGTATGTGAATATACAGAGCCTAATGTTATTGAAGATTCTTTATTCTATGTAGAAGATAAGTTAGTAGGATTCTATATTAGAAACATAAACAAGTATTCTGAAAGGCTTACTAGGTTTTTAAGTATAGCTGATGCAGAGTTTAAATCTAAGAATGTACCTAAAAGCACAATGAAAAGAGCCTCCGGTTTACACGATTCAGATTCAGAAGTATTACAATACTCGACTATCTTAGGAAGTGTAGCACCACGACATCATATGCGTAGACCATACGCTACAATAAGCTCGGTTCATCAAAACAAAACAGCACGACCATTTATTAAGAGTATGATGTTATGCTGCTTAGAGGGTCAAAAAATAATGAAAGAAATAGCACCGGAGATATTTGAACAGCAACAATCTCTATTTAAAGATGTACAAGATAAATGGAAGTTCGGAGGTATGTTTACATCAACAATATCCAACTATAATATATCAGCACCTTATCATATAGACCACGCTAATATAAAAGGTTCTGTAAATATGATAATGACTAAAAGGAATAACAGCAAAGGTGGATGCCTTACTATACCGGACTATGGTATAACAATAGAGAGCTGCGATAATTCTATGATAGTATATCCTGCTTGGAAAAGCATACACGGAGTAACACCAATTATTCCTTTAGCAGATAATGGTTATAGGAACTCACATATATTCTATCCACTTAAAGCGTTTTTAAATGACCATATTTGATGTTCAAAGCATAGATAGAAATATAGTACGATGGGAGGACTATCTTTATAAACCTACACCGGTGGAACAGATAGGAGAGATATGGTTTAAGAGGGAAGATAAGTTTGCACCTTTAGGATATGACTCAATTAACGGCAGTAAACTTAGGCAATGTATATGGCTCGTAAATGATTGGGTAAAGAAGAAGAACATTAGAGGTATTGTTTCCGGTTCAGTAGTAGGCTCACCACAGCATCCATTTATATCTTCAATCTGTAAGCACTATGGTATAGGGTGTCTTATTGCCACAGGCTCAAAGAATCATCAAAGCCATCAGAATATGATAATGGCTAAAGAGTATGGAGCTAAGTTTTATGTTAGCAAGATAGGTTACGCAAGAGCTTTGCAGAGCATATCATTTAAGTTAGCTAAACAATTAGATAATCACGAGGTATTAGAAACGAATATAACAGTTGATGAGAGGTTAAACCCTGCATATAGGGTAGAGGAGTTTCATAGGATAGGAGCTGAACAAGTTAAGAACATACCTAATCATATTGAAACAATTATAATCCCTTGTGGAAGCTGTAATTCAGTTGTATCAATATTATATGGCATTGAGTTATATAAGCCAAAGTCATTAAAGAATATTGTATTGATGGGTATAGGAAATAATGGTAGTAAGAATCTGAATTATATCCCAAAGAGATTAAAAATAATTAGTCAAGTAATAAACCGGGACTTGAACTCATTATTCAACTTTAATAATAAAGGTGGCATATATGATATACATCATTTCAATTTAAACGGAACAGGTTATTGTACTTATTCTGATGTAATGCCTTACAATTATAATGGCTTAATATTCCATCCGAGATATGAGGGTAAGTGTATGAATTATATTGAAGAAAACAAGGATAAGTTTAAGAAGTTTTGGAATAAAAATACCCTGTTTTGGGTTATAGGAAACGAGCCTATCTCTACAAACCTATTTACTTAATTTAAGCTACATAAGAAGCTGCCTAACAAACGAACTACCCTTTGTGGTATATAGTGCTAAGAAAAGAAAGATAATGGAAACACCTATGGATATGAGTAATAGAGAAGCACCAACAGAAAAACAACAAATTGGTAGGTACTGTGAAATCAATGATGAATTTGAGGTATCAAATCTCGAATATGGAATGGACTTTAGACTACCAAAATATCGTAGGGAAGTCTTTCTTAGATTCTATGAATTTCATCTTCAAAACAACGCACATCCCGGAGCAGTATATTATACTTTTGATTACATATTTGAGAAGTTAAACCTTACACAAGAGCAGAGATTATGGTTCACATATATAAATGGATGCTCACAAAATGTAGTAAGTACATATTTAATATTTGAGCAGTTTCCCTCTTTGCAAGATTTAGATATGGCTGAATTACGAAAGTGGTTTAGAGAGAATTATACTAAAATTGGGTGGGATACAGATAGGAGGTATCACAAGAATGTATTTGAAGATTGTGTACAAAATTACATAAACATATTAAATGGTAGAACACAAGTAGAGGTATTTTCTGAGCTGACTTCATCTGATGATAAGTATAAGAACTTTGGTAAGGTGTGGAGCTTTGTAATAAACAAGTTTTATACATTTGGCAGGTTAGCAACATTCTCATATTTAGAATACCTTAGAATATCCGGTCTTAATTTAGATTGTGATAGCTTATTCATAGATAATATCACAGGAAGTAAGTCGCATAGAAACGGCTTGTGTAAGGTCTTAGGTAGAGATGATTTAGATTGGCATAAGAATATTGTAAAGTATTCTGACAGCACCCTCAAATGGCTTAAGAAAGAGGGTAAGGTTCTATTGCAAGAAGCTAACGAAAGAATACAACATAAAGATGTATCATACTTCACATTAGAATCTACTTTATGCTGTTACAAAGGATGGCATAGAAAGAATAGAAGATACCCTAATGTGTATAATGATATGTTTAGAGATAGGATTCAATATGCTGAAAAGAAATGGGGAAGAAGATTAGACATATTTTGGGAGTGCAGAAAAGACTGCTTACCACCTTATCTCTTAATAGAGAATAACTGCAATGATGTAGGTATTAAACCACCTAAACAAAACCATTATAGAAAGTACGGTGAAGTTATTATGATGGATAGATATTGGGATTGCTTTGAGAATAAGTATAACGAATACATAGACAGATGAACATACTAATTATAGGTAATTGTGGGGTTGGTAAAACTTGGGTAATGAAACAACTCATAGAACATCACAATCCAAAATATAGAGGTCAATTAGGATTATTTAAATTCCACTACAACGAGAATATTATGGTAGTAGGTAAATATGATGGTAGCACATTCGAGGGGAGTGATAAATTATCTATGGCAGTAATGAAAGATTTAGGCACATTTAAAGATTGGTGTGATACGAGAAGTGGTGTGGTAATAGCAGAGGGAGATAGGTTTATGAATATGCGTTACATAGAAACAATGCAACCACTTATCATACAAATACAAGGAAATGGAGATGCAGGAAGATTAAAGAGAAGAAGTAAACAAACACAAAGACATCTAAAATCTATTAATACAAGAGTAAGTAATATAAGCAACGATTTTGGTATAGTGAAAGTATATGATTCTAATCATTGTCTGAACTTCATAAATAAACAAATAGATGAATACACCAAAGCAAAATAGTGACATAAAGTTACAAGGTAAAAAAGGGCAGTTCTTAGAGGCTCTTACAAAAGCATTAGGTATTGTAACCACAGCATCACGAATGAGTGGTATATCAAGGCAATCACATTACCGGTGGTTATCTGATGATAACGATTATAGGGCAGCAGTATCAGACATAGATAATATGGTTCTTGATTTTGGAGAAAGCTCTTTACATACCTTAGTAGGAGAGAATAATGTAGCTGCAACTATATTCTTATTAAAGACTAAAGGTAAGGGTAGAGGTTATGTTGAAAGGTCTGATATAAATATCGGTACAGCAGAAAGAATTAAGATAGATATAATGCCATTCGATGAAGAATCCGAAGATTAAACTATTTAAGAAGCAGATTGAGTGCTTTAAATACCTTGAAGATGCGACAACTACCGAAGTATTATTTGGTGGTGGAGCAGGGGGTTCTAAAACCTTTACAGGATGCTTATGGCAAATACTTAGGAGATTGCAATATCCCGGAACAAGGTCTGTAATAGGCAGGTCTAAATTAAAGAATCTAAAGGCTACAACATTAAATACTTTCTTTGAGGTAGCAGTAGATTATTGCAGCCTTACACCGGATGTAGATTTTAGATATAACGCATCAGATAGTACAATTACATTCTACAACAAATCAGTCATATACTTAAAGGATTTATTTCTATATCCATCAGACCCTTTATTTACTTCATTGGGTGGGTTGGAGATAACAGATGCTTTCGTAGATGAAGCAGCCGAAGTATCAGAGAAAGCTGTTAATGTATTGAATAGTAGGATTAGATATAAGTTAGATGAATACGATTTAATCCCAAAAACCCTACTTACCTGTAATCCATCAAAGGGGTGGTTATATTCTAAATACTATAAACCATCAAAAGCAGATGATTTACTACCATACCAAAAATTCGTTAAATCACTTGTAACAGATAATAAGGCTATATCTAAACATTACCTATCTCAATTAGAGAAGTTAGATAAGATAAGTAAGGAGAGGCTTCTATTCGGTAATTGGGAGTACATAGATGATGATGCTTTATTGTTTGAGTATAATAGCCTACAAGATATGTTTACAAATAGCTATGTAGCACAAGGCACTAAATATATTACCTGTGATGTAGCTCGGTTGGGAGCAGATAAATCTGTCATTATATTATGGGATGGATTAAGAGCAGAGAAGATTACATCAATAGCTAAAAATACCATACCGGAGATAATAGCCAAAATCAGCACTCTAAGGAACGAACACCAAATACCTAACAGCAAGATAGTGATAGACCAAGATGGTGTAGGAGGAGGGGTAGTAGATGCCTTTAGTGGGTGTGTAGGGTTTATGAATGGAGGTAAAGCATTAAAGGGAGAGAATTATCAGAACCTTAAAACACAATGCTATTTCAAATTAGCTGAATTAATTAATAAGGGAGAAGTGTTTATTAAAGATAAAACATTTAAGGATATTATCATAACAGAATTAGAAGTAGTAAAGAGAGATAAGGTAGATAAGGATAGTCAGAAACTAGCTTTAGAGGGGAAAGATATACAGAAACAAAAACTAGGTAGAAGTCCGGATTATGCAGATGCACTTATGATGAGAATGTGGTTTGAATGTTTTGGCTCTTATGGAGAATACGCTTTAATTTAATAACTTTACTAACAAATAACCTTTGTATTTATAGATGAAAGAGTCAGTAGAAATAAATGTACCTACAAGTTGGGCAGATGTGAGCTTGAAAGTGTATCAAGATTACACTTCTAAAATAGCCGGTCTAACGAATGAAGATGAGATAGTAATACAAAGTATTAGTTCTTTGTGTGGCATACCTTTAAAGCTAATTAAAATGCTAAAGAGGGAGGATATAAAACAAATCTATATCACACTATCTAAACTTATTTCCTTACCAATAAATAAAGAGGTAATTGATAAGGTAGAGATTAAAGGAATCACTTATGGCTTCCACTCCAATTTAGATGAAATGACTTTAGGAGAGTTTGTTGATTTAGATGAATATTCTAAAGAGGGAGTAGATGGTATTCAGTATATATTATCAATCCTGTATAGACCGATAACAGAAACAAAGGGTAATAAATATAACATAGAGCCTTATAACGAAAAGCATATAGATAACGCAAGGCATTTTGAGGAATTAAGTATAGATGTAGTGAATGGTGTTATGGTTTTTTTTTATCATTTAGGGAGCGAATTGCTGATGAGTTCTCAAAACTATTTGGAAAGAGTGGAGGAGAAGTTACAGCAAGGTCAAATTATGGTTGGTTCAGCATAATAGATAGTCTAGCAAATGGAAATGTTTTACATTTTGATTCCGTTACTGAATTATCATTTAGACTATGTTTTGTTAAGATGCAAATGCAACAAGAAATTGCGAGAGAAGAAAATAAAAATAACAGAAGATGATAACATATAGTTCAGTATTAACATACTTCAAAACCTTTGCAGATAAACACCTGCAAATAAATTCGTTCAGTTATGGAGCTTTAGATAAATTAGACCTAAAGAAGATTAACGAGTTTCCTGCCTTACATATAATTCTAACAAATACAGATATATCAGATAAGGTAGTTAATTACGATTTTGATGTTTATATGTTTAGTGCAATAGACCAACAATCCGAAGAAGATGAGCAGGTAAAAGAAAGTGCTTATACAGATTCATTAATGATACTACAAGATTTACGAGCCGAATTTACAGAGGGTAAATATATCGTAGATACAAGTAAGTTGCTTTTACAAGGGAGCAATGAATTAAATTGTACTCCAATAGAGGAGAGGTTTAATAATATGGTAGTTGGTTTTAGTACATCAATAAGTGTAGAGGCTGCAAACGAAACAACCGAATGCACAATACCATATCAGAAATACAACGGAGAAAACATACAAGAAACTTGGAATGATGTAGCGATTACATTACCGGATATGAATGACTTTAGTGATAAGTTTTATTGGTGGAGTGGAACGGAGAGTGTACAAAATAGTCTTATTTATTTAGGGGTTGGTATTCAGAAATCTCTACCATTATTTAAACAATCTCCTGCCTTGTTTGAAGATGAATATTTATTAAGTACTCAAACTTTTGCAACTAATGCGATTAAATATAACTCAGCATTTAGAGGGCTTGAATTTAAAGGAGTTAAAGAAGATTATAATTTTGGACTAGAATATAACTTAACAGCAAGTGGTGCATTATTATACCAATCATACCATTGTCTGAAACTAAAACACATAGTAGATTTAGGAACAGATGAAAATCATATATTCACAAAGACCAATGGTAGTAGTGGACATAATTTATTTATTACAGGCTCAACACACGCTGCACCAAACAGTCTTTGTTATAGAGATATACACACCGGAGTTACAACCACGATAGCGAATATATCAGATGGCAGTAATGATTATTCAAGAGAGGGAAGTGTAACAATAGGGATAGCTCTTTTAGGTGCTTCAATGAGTACTGATGATTTAACAATTTCTATATATATTGATGGAGTTAAAATGACAACTATAAATGCACTTGTAACAACAACAGTATTTGTATACATAGGAAACGATGATACAAAGGATTCTCAATTTATTCTACAAGAGTATTATACCAATCTAATAACAAATCCTACATCTAAAGAATCTGATTTTCCTAAGTTAAATCATTGGATTAAAAACAGATAACGATGGCTGAATTTTCATTTGACAATACTGCAAAAGCATTCGACCTGTATGGTAGAGAGGTTATAAAAAGAGCTAGGAGAAACCTTAAAATCAAGCGTAAGGTAGATGGTAAGTATAGGATAACAGATAACACAGGGAAGCTAGGAAAGTCTTTAGCATATAAAATTACAAGAGGTGGTAAAGGGATTCAGCTTAAATTTATCAGCAGTTTAGATTATGCTACATTTATAGAGAAAGGTGTAAAGGGGAAAGATAGTACATATCCATCTGTAAAGAAATACAAACCTAAAGATAAGAAACCTGCTAAATTTACAAAGAAGAATCTAGCCAAAGGAGTAGTAGAGAAATGGGTAAGAAGTCCTAAGATAAAACTACGAGATAAGGATGGTAAATTCATTAAGAAGTCTGATGCTAATATAAAGAGTGCATCATATATGATAGGTAAAAGCATAGCAGAGAAAGGAATCGGAGCGAGGTCATATATGAAAGATGCAATAGAGGAAAGTAAAAAGAGGTTCATATTAGATTTAAAGAAAGGAATCCTAAAAGACCTAACAACAAATTTAACAATAGAATAAGATGGCAATAACCACTTCTAATTTTAATTCATCTGACTATGTTTTAAGTAGTTCTAAGAGGGTAATTACTTGTACAAGTACAAATGTAACCCAATTCAAATATCGGTTCTATTTGGAGGTAATATACGATAGTAAAACTTATGCCTATACTTTCAGACCTAACGATTCAAGTTATGGATTAATAGATATTAGCTCAATAATTAATACGCTTGTTTATCCAATTAATACGCAGCAGGTTTTAACAGTACCGGATTCAATAAGTGCAACAGGAACAACAAATTTATTTCAGCAGAATCTACACTCAATGCCACATACAATAAATGACACGAGTGATAGGGATGCTTATTTATCAACCGGTGGAAGTGGAGTAAAGAAAATAGATTTAAAGCTATGGGATTTTTACGCTCTTACTTCTGATGTAGTTCCAACTAAACAAGGGAGTGCAGTTGATGGCTCAATGTATTTATTAACCGGCTATAACAAAAGCACCGATTTAATAAACTTTGATTTTTCAGACTATAAATTAGATGGAGCTTCTAAGAGTTTTCTGAATGGGAATTATAACGATAAAGGAACATATATAAATATAGATGCAGCATTAACTGATTATGGTACATTAGCTATATTGAATAGAACAACAGATGTTAATACAGCAGCAGATGGTGCATATAGATTCTTAGTTCAATATTATAATACAGCAGATGTTTTAACCGATTCTCAATACTTTTTAAATACAACAGATTTTGGTGGTAAATACGATGCAGCAGGAGTTAGTGATGATTCAATGATAATTCATTTTGGGTGTTATCCTGCCAACTTAGATAAGTTAGATGCTGCTTACGATAGACCACAAGACCAAGCTGATTTATCTTATTATGAAGTTTATAGTGTAGCATCAGATGGAAGTCAATCAAGCAGAAAGTACCGATTTAATATGGTTAATAGATGTGATAAATATGACAGCCAACGATTTGCTTACATAAACAAATTTGGGGTGTGGGAATACATTACATTTAACAAGGAGAGAACAGATAAAATAAACAATACTAAAACAGAAATTAAGAGTTCGATATATAACTACAATCAATCTTACGCTACTATCACAGCAGGGTATAATGAGCTGCCATTTGTACCGGGAGTAGCACACGAATCTAGGAGGAATATCGCATCAAATGTAAAGCAATCATTCACAATAAAAACAGGCTATTTAAAAGACCACGAAATAGAGCAAGTTAAAGATATGTTTATAAGCTCAGCCATTAATTATATTAATGAAGATGGAACAGCTTTAGCCGTTATCCTTACAGATAAAAGTATTGAGGAAGTAGCCGTATCACATAAATACGAGCAGACAGAATACAGGCTTAGATTTGAATATTCGATAGAAACTTATAATCCAATATTGTTCTAATATGGCTTTTCAACTATTTGCTAAAGGTAAAGAGAGAGTACCGGTAACCGGTTCAAAGATTGTAGATGTAAGCCAATTCAGTATCCATCAAGGAACATTGTCCGGAGTTAGTTTGACAGGGTTTACTGCTTATGGTAATGGAATAAATGTACCAACAATAACTTTGACAATACCAAACCTAACAGTAGGGGTGGAGTATAATTATACCTTTGATTTTTCTGATGATATTGCCGGATTGCAATATGCTGTATTTACACTTAACACAATGCCATTAACCGGTGGTGGTGGTGGTTCATTATTTTTATATGAATTATCTCCACATACTTTTACAGGGAGTTTTATAGCAGTAGAAACGAGTGCTAAAATGGTTTTCAATACATCAGCAGGTGTACAAGCAGTAACAGAATCAATTGTAGTATCAAGCCTTTCAGTAACAGGTGCAGATGTAGGATTTAATGGAGTGAATGAATTAGATGTTATTAGTGGTTCTCCATTTACTTTAGATTTGAATTTCAAGGACATAAAAGATTTAAAGGCTAAAGGTTCACATTCGTACAATTTTAGATTACCATCATCTCCGGATAATGATGCGTTCTTTGGCTCGTATTTTCAAGTAGGTTCTTATTACTCAAATGATAACTTTAGTTTCAATCCTTTTGGTATGGCTGAGTGCTTTGTTTTACAAGATACGCTTGAAGTATTTAAAGGGAATTTACAGCTAACAAATATCTATTTAAAAGATAAGAACAGGTACGAATATGAATGTATTATATTCAGTTCAGAAGTTGGATTCATTGATATTTTAAAGGGAGTTAAATTCCTAGATTTAGATTACTCTGAATGGAATCACGAACTAACACCTACCATAGTTTACAACTCCTATAACGCTGATGGAATAGATGGAGGGAACATAAGGTATTCACTATGGGATTACGGAATAGGACACGCTTCAAATCAGTATGTAGATTACTTTCAACAACCGGCAGGAGGTATATTACTATGGACTACAAATTCGTTTGATATAACTAAACTTAGACCACAAGTAAAGTTGAAAGCTCTTATAGATAAGGTTTTTAATATGGCAGGTTATAAGTACGAATCTGCATTTTTTGATAGTGCTGATTTTGGTAAGATATATCAAGATTTGAATTACAATAAAACTGAATCCATATACACAGAAGTACCATCTGAAAGTTATTTAGCAATAGCAGAGAATACATCTACTCAACTGATACCTAATTCACAATCAAACATAGCTTTAAGAAAGGTAGAATTTCCAACAGAGATAACTGATGAAGCTGTACAATGGAATAATACAGATAGCTATTGGTCTTGTCAAGTAGATGGTTCTTATACAATAACAATAACCGGTAAAGTAACACCTAGCTTAGCAGCAGCAGTAGAATCTAACAATGTGGCTTTTCAGTTTTGGAATGGTTGGAACGGAGTGTTAGATGAAGTGATAGAAACAGATGATATATATTGGGTAGGAGGGCTTTTAAGTGTACCAAATGTAGGAGCTGAATTTTCAATAAGTGTAGTTCTTCCTTATGTATTAGCTTCAAATGTAGCGACAAAAAGGTATCGAGTTTCTTTATGGTGTGGTGTAATAGACAATGACTATAACGGAGCTTCATTAATAAATTGGGAGTTAGAAGATATGAAAATCAATATTGTGGCAAATGATATTGATAGCTCTACAACGAATTTAGTGTATATAAATAACCTATTTGGCGAACTTAAAATAGACCATTGGTGGAAGTCTATATTAACTAAATTTAATCTTGTAACAATACCATCTAAAACAGATAGTAAGATATTAAAGATTGAGCCTTATAATGATTATGTAGATACAGGAGTAAGCAAAGATTGGAACGATAAAATAGACTACAAAAAAGATGTACAAATAACACCACCTACTAAGTATTGTGGTAAGCAAGTTAAGTTTAAAGATTCTCAATCTAACGATTATATGTACCAATCATATAAGCGTAATCCATTCAACGAAGAAGAACCTACTTACGGAGAATATATAGAGCCGGGAGTTAGAAATCAGTTTGCAGAAAAGGACACAGTATTCACATCTGTATTTGTACCAACTATAAACTATCCATTAAATAATGGAGCATTTAATTTAGGGGTTTATTCCTGTGCAGTATGGAATGTAAAAGAAGATGGAACAAAACAGAATACAGGTGGGATTAGATTATCATTTTTTCACGGAGTAAAAGAGCTGCTAAATGGAATGGCTTACAGGTTAGATGGAAACGCTAAAACAAATTACCCTTTCTTTAGTGCATATTCTGAAAAGGATTTTACAGATGGTACAAATGTGTGGAGCATAAATTGGAAAGAAACATTAACAACTCCACCTCAAGATTGGGATTCATTACCCGGCTTTGGTTTAGCTCGTAAGTTTTGGAAGAATTATATACTAGATAATTTCAATGTTAATAGTAGAATGATTACAGCTTCTATAAGATTGAATCCTAGAGATATTGCAGACTTTAGTTTTGCAGATACCATACAATTGATGGGGCAGAATTATAGGGTTAATTCAATCAAAGGCTATCCAATATCATCTACCGGAAACGCAAAAGTAGAATTGTTATTAGTAAATAAAAGCACCTTTTTACCTACACCACCTTTGACTTCTGATGGTGGAATAATCGTAGGGGAGAATGTGGTTGATTGTGATTTCATTTTTGCTTATCAATGGGAGGGAGCTTACTTAATGTTTACTACATCAACAAACTCTACTCCATCATCAACAGCCATAACGCAAGAGTGCTGTCAAGCTATGGGGTTTGAGTGGCAAGAATATGCACCAACAGGAGCTTACAAGTGTTATGAAATGAGCTTTCCGAACTTACCGGATAATTCAAGTGGTTCAAGAAACGGAAACAGCACAGACAACGGAAGTAATATAATCGTAGGTCGAGATAATACGGCAAGTGGTGGAGTGAATAATATATCCGGTATAGGAAATACCATAAGTGGAAATTCATTCAACAATAAAATTGAGGGTAATTACAATGAAATAGGCAGAGGAGTAAATGCAAGTTTTGTTTATGGGAATTACAATAAAATTATATCTAATCAAATACAGAGAGAATTATTTGGAGAGAGATTAACTTATAACACTACAATAGATGGAGGAAGAATATCCGGAAATTATGGTAAGTTAAGTATTACAGGAGATGATGTTATTGCAAACGGAGATTCAGTATATCCGGTTGGTACAAAACAAAAGGGTAATTTTATAGTAAACTTTTATCACGATAGTAATGCAGATAGAGATGTAGTAGTTGGTCAATACGGAATATTCTCAATAGAAGATTTATGTAATTCAGCAGCCAATTTAAACGGAGTTAGATTTGCAGGTAAATCAAATGTGAAATTGACTTTAGAATTAGTTGGGATAACAACAGATGCTACAAACCAAATCTACAAAAGTAAGTGCTTAATTAATCAGACTGTATTAATATCAAACTATACTAATCCTGTTATACTTTACAGCAATGTAGATAGCTCTGTAATAGATACTGAATTTGGTACTACAACGATAGAATGTTATTCATTATCTAAGCCTCCATATTACGATGTAAATGATGGTGGATTCGTTGCATTTAAAATAGCTTCATCCGGTAGAGCTTTGATTAATTGGACTCTTAGTGTTAAGTATGAAACGACTAATCTAAAAGACTTAATAAGCCCATCAATACAGAATCCAACAGCACTAACAGATTGTGTTCTGTGGTTAGATGCTTCAAATCAAAAGAGCGTAAAAATAACATCCGGTACATCAGTTGATTCTTGGCAAGATATATCCGGAGGGAGTAACCATATATTACAATCAAGTGCTACCTATAAACCTACATATAAATTAGATTTTTGGCAAAGACCACATTTAGATTTTGATGGCTCAACTGCAAACCTTAATAATTCAGATGCTGATTTACTTGCATTGTCAGAGAGTGATAATACATTTATAGCAGTTTACAAATCAGATATTACGACTGCTGAATATTATGGGCAGGTAATAATGGGTTGTATTCAGCCAACATATACACCGAGAGTAGGATTGAGAGTAAATGCAAATGGAGGTACAGGTGCAGGTAGTTCTGATAGTATTGCTTACTCAAGTCAATCTGCATCAAGTTCAGTAAATGCTTGTAATATACCAAGTGCAGGAGTAACAGATTTAAGTATTGCAATAGGTAGAAGAACCGGAACAGCCGTTAAGGTATTCGATGGAAACGGAAATACAGACACAGGAACAACCGGTGCAGACAATACATCAGTTACTGACTTTAGTGTAGGTGGTGCAACCACAAGTGGTACGACAGATTTATACGAATTTAACGGAAAGATTTACGAGTTAATTTGCTATGATAGAGCCTTAACAGATTTAGAAGTTGAATCAACAATAACCTATTTAAAAAACAAATGGAGTATTATTTAACAAACAAAGAGGCAAAAGATGTAAATGTAGATTACATTTTTAAGCTAGATACTTTAGAGAATCATTTAGAGGAGTGTACATCTATTTTAACACCAATTTTAGACGCTCTACCGAACTTTAAACATTTGTATGAACCAAATAATATTAAAGATTATTACGACACCTTAAAACGCAACTATGAAAGTAAGCGTTCTGAATGGGTAAATAGAGGAAAGCTATGGCAGAAAAAATAATATTTGATTTCGACTTTGGGGGTAACAGCAAAGAAACAACCGAAGAACTTGAATCTCTTAAAGATGAATTAGAGGGAATTAAGGGAGAGTTATCGGCAATTAAAGGTGCTCAAAAAGGTACTACAAAAGCATTAGGAGGAATTGCTAAAGGCTTTAAGGGGATTGGATTGGCTATGAAAACAGCCGGAATAGGTTTAATCATTGAAGCGTTTAATTTCTTAAAAGAAATACTAAGTAAGAATCAGCGAGTTATGGATATGGTTACCATAGCAACTGAGGCTCTTAGTATTGTGTTTAACAAGGTTGCATCAGTCGCAGTAGATTTAGGTTCTTCCATTTATGAATCATTTTCAAATCCTAAAGAAGCAGTATTAGGTTTGTGGGATGCAATCAAGACTAATATAGTAAATAGAATAGAGGGCTTGATTGATACATTTAAGGCAGTAGGTTCGGTAATAAAATCTGCTTTAGACTTAGATTTTGAGGGAATGAGAGAGGGGGCAAAAAAGGCTAAGACCGGTTTGATACAGATGACTACCGGTCTTGATGAGGTGCAACAGAACGCTGCGTGGGAAACTATTAAGCAAGGTGCAACAGCTTTAGTAGAGGTAGGAAAGGCAGCTATTACAACTGCAACCGAAATAAAGGATTTAAGAAACGAGGTAATAGGATTAGAAGCTGACCAAAGATTATTAAACTTCCAATATCTAAAAGAGCAGGAATCTCAAAGACAGATTAGAGATGATATTACCGAAACTTTTGAAGCGAGAATTGAGGCTAACGATAAGTTGAAAGAAAGTTTAGAAAAGCAATTAGCTGATGAGAAAAGAATCTTAAATAAGAAATTAGAATTAGCACAATTAGAGGCAGCAGCAAATGTAGAGAGTGTAGAATTAGCAGCAGCCGTAACAGACCAATTAGCAGAATTAGCTGACTTAGAAGAAAGGATAAACGGATTTAGGTCTGAACAAATCGTAAATAGAGTAGCTTTAGAATTAGAACAAAAGGCTATTTTAGATGAATTGAAACTTGCAGAATTAACTGAAAAGGAAGCAGAGTTTGAAGAACTGAAACAGGACTATGATAGGAAAGTTGAAATGGCAAGAATAGCCGGTGTTGAAACAACTGCAATAGATGAGAAATACGCATTAGATAAGAAAGCCATTACCGATAGAATTGCAGCAGAAACAAAAGCAGCAGCCGATAAAGTAATTGCTGATAACTTAGCTGCTACAAAGAAGCAAAAAGATATAGATAAACTCGCACAGAAACAGAAGATAGATGGCTTGAAGCAGGGTGTTCAGATGGCAGAGGGCTTATTTGGTAAGTCAGAGAAAGACCAAAAGAGATTTGCTTTAGCTAAAATTGGAATTGACACAGCAGAATCCATATCGAGTTTGATGGCAGTATCAGAAGCGAATCCATTAAATACAGTTACTTTTGGTGGTGCAGGTATGATTCAATGGGGATTAGGTATTCTTAGGATATTAACGAATGTGAAAGCAGCTAAAGATTTATTAAGTGGCAAAGGTGGTACAACTCCTCCAAGTACCTCCGGTGGTGGAGGTGGTGGAGGTGGTGGTGGAGGTAGTTCTGCTGCAAGTTCATTCACTCCTAACTTTGCATCCGGAGGCACGAGCTTTGATTTAGCAGCATCTACATCTAGTTTATCTCAACAGCCATTACAGGCTTATGTGGTGCAGCAAGATGTACAAGACCAAACGGAAATATCAACACAAATACAAAACAGAGCTACGCTATAACTAAGAACCCGGAAAACCCGTAAAACCCGTAAAACAAACATTATGACTAAAATAGTAGAATTAATTATTGATGAAGAAAGCGAAGAAAACCAAGATGGAGTATTCGCTATATCTTTAGTAGAACAACCTGCCATTGAATCTGATTTCATTGCATTAAGCAAACAAGAAAAAAGAGTAGAGGTTCAGTTTGCAACACAGGATAAAGAGAAACAATTATTGACCGGAGCTGTGCTTATTCCGAATAAACAAATCCTAAGAGTAGATAAAGAAACAGGAGATGATTATTATGTGTATTTCTCAAAGGAAACGATTGGTAAAGCATCACAATTATTTATGATGAATAACTACCAATCAAATCATACACTACACCATAAATCAGAATTGAATAATTTGACAGTTGTAGAAAGTTGGATTAAAGATAATCCGATAGACAAATCTGTTAAATATGGATTCGAGAAATTACCGGAGGGTACTTGGTTCGTTTCAGTAAAAGTAAACGATAAAGCTATTTGGGATGATTATGTAAAAACAGGAAAGGTAAAAGGATTTTCAATAGAGGGATATTTCACAGACAAGATGGAATTAAGCGAGGAAGAAACAACACTAAAGAAAATCAAAGAAATAATTAGAAAGGGATAAATACTAACTTTTAAAGATAATCATCTTTGTATTAATGAATATTAACTTTTATTTTCAAAATGAACAAAAACAAAAATGTACTCAACTCCATTAGAACTTTGTTAGGTATGGATTCTGACCTTGAAATGATGGCAGAAGCTATCTTAGAGGATGGAACTAAAATCGCAACAGATTCAGAAGAATGGGCAGAGGGTTCTATGGCTTTTGTTATTTCGGAAGATGGAGAGAAAATGCCTTTACCAACAGGCTCGTATGCTACACAAGATGGAGCTACTTTAGAAGTGGTAGATGGCGAGGTTGTTTCAATTTCTAAAGAGGAAGCAGTAGAAGAAGCTGCTGAACCGGAGGAGAAGAAAGAGGAAGAAGAAGAACTATCTTCTGAAATAGACCTATCTGCATACGCTACGAAAGAACAGCTATTAGAAGCACTCGGAACACTACACACAGAGTTATCAGAAATGATTTCTAAAGTAGTATCTGAAAATGAATCTTTGAAAGAAGATTTATCTAAAGTATCTAAGATGTCAGCAGAGAAACCTGTTAAACATTCTCAAACAAATTTATCTAACTCGAAAGTATCTTATAACACAGGGAATAAAGCCTTAGATATGATACTTGAAATGAAATCTCAAAACTAAAAAAATGAACAAGAATTATAAATTTGCTAAGTACGAATTAGCAACAGATATTGATGTAGGTACTCCATCTTATGCAGGAGTTTTAGCTCTACCATATTTAGCACCGGCAGTAAAATTAGCTGAAACAGTTGCAAATGGATATGTAACGCAATTAGATGGTATTACACACAAAGCAGTTGTAAATACTCTAACACCGGGAGGTATGATTAAGGCAGCCGGTTGTGATTGGGATAATGATACAGACCTAGTTTTAGGCGAATCAGTATTATCCGTTGTAGATATGATGGTAAACGAAAATGTATGCCGTAAGACTATGTACCCAACTTGGATTGGTGCTAATTTTAATGGTCGTAACGGAGCTTTACCATCTGACTTTGCTACATTCTTATTATCAACAGTTGCAAATAAGGCAGCAGAAGAAGTAGAAACTCGTATTTGGAATGGTGGCTTAACACCAAACTTTGTTGGATTCTTATCTAATGATGGGGTATTTAACAGAGCAGGTTTAGCAGCAGGTCAAATGGCTATTGCAGGTGGTGTTAATGGTCAAGCGATTACATCAATTACAGCAGCAAATGTAGTTGCAGGATTAGGATTAGTTTACGCAAATGCAAATGCAAATTGTAGTGGTATTTTAGGTAAGGCTGATACGCAAATATTAGTAAATCAGAAAACTTGGGGATTCTATGCACAAGCATTAGGAGAAGCAGGTTCAGCACAAGGTGTAAGAATGGAGGGAACTAATCAAGGTTTCACTACATTACAATACTTAGGAATACCTATCAATGTATGTCCGGGAATGCCGGATGATGCAATCGTTCTTTGTCAAGCATCTAACTTATTCTATGGAACTAACTTAGGAACTGATACAACAGAGGCGAAATTAATTCCATTCTACGAATATGATGGTTCTGACAATGTAGGTATCTCTATGAGATTTGCATTAGGTGTTCAAATTGGTGTAGCTTCTGATATTGTTTTAGGTACAACGGCAGCAATCTTACCTGCTTAATTATAAACTTTTAAATACTAACAAATGGCTTGTACAATAGCAACCGGAAAGGCTCGATACTGCAAAGTTCAGCCCGGAGGTATAGACAAAGTTTACATAATTGATAGGTTTAATGCAAATGCAGTTGAAACATTAGAATCAACAGCAGGAGTATTAACAGTAACAGCCGGACTTACATCATTTAGTGGAACGGCAGATACTACGGAGTTTTTTCAATTCGATACAGACCCTTATCTTAGTTCACTCAATCAATCGGTTGTTGTGAATGAGGGTGGAGGAGTTGGATTCCAACAGGATATTGAATTAACTTTCAAAGGTGTTTACGGAGCAGCAGATGATTTAATGCAAAGCCTCTCAAATGGAGCTTGGCAGATAGCAGTTCTTGATAATACAGGTACTGTTTATTTCTGTGGATTAACTAAGGGAATGACTTGTACCGGTGGTACATTCGGACACAATGGAGATAAGGCTCTTTCTGATAATTATGGTTATACAATGACCTTTACAGCTTTAGAGGTAGAACCTGCTATGAATTGTGGTGCATTAAGCAACTTCACAGGGCAAACTGATATGAAAGCAATTTCAGTTGCACAGTTAGCAGGAGCATAGTAATTTCTGTTTTTTTATATATGAAAGGGTAGGTAGCAATACTTACCCTTTCTTTCTTTAAAATCTAAAACAATGGCAAGGTTAAAAATCAAAGATGAATTTAGGGGAACACAGATAAAAGTAAGTCTAATTCAAACGATTGTATTCTCTGAATATATGACTGATGATGAATATGCTTTTGCAGTTAAGAAATACCCAAAACGCTTTATTAAGTTCAAAGCAAAAAAGAAAGCAATAAACTTAGGGGGAGATGATTCAGATAAATAACACTATCGGAACAAAGAGCCTATTTTTGAATGTGTTTAAGAGCGTTAAAAGTGTTTCTGTTAGCACAACTCAATATACTCACGAAAGTCTGCATACAAGGCTATTAAGTGATAGGTATAAATTGTTTGTTACAAATCAATTAACATCAAGTGTTAGTTCGGTTTACCTAACCTTTGTTAGTTCTAATTCGAGGGGTGCATATTTCACATTTGAGTTCAATACACAAGGGTCTGACAAGCTGCAATTAACTGAACTAGGTACTTATACCTACGAGGTGTATAATATGAGTGCAAAAGCATCTCCATCAGACCAAATAAATGTGTTAGATTCCGGTTTATTTAGAATCATAAATAATGTTACCTTTGAGGACAAGTATTTTAATGCTGATGAGCAGGTAATACCAACTAACATAGTCTATAAACCATAATAAAATGAGTGAATTACTACAATTAGGGCAAGGACACCAATATACAGATGATACCGAAATAGTAAAGGTAGGAGAGGAGTTCGTATCGTTTGGTCAAAACAACGATTATCCAAATTTCCTAATAGATTTATACCAAAAATCAGCCGTTCATAACGCATTATGTAATTCTATTTCAACTTGGGTGTATGGAGATGGTGTTACAAGTGAGCAAATCAACTCCAAATCAGAAAGTTGGGCTAAATTTCAGATGTTATTCGAGCAAGGGGTTGGTAAAAACACTATTCAAAAGTGTATATTAGACCTAAAAGTTCACGGAGGCTATTATTTATCCATTTCTTATTCATTAGATAGGACTACAATAAGCGAAGTAAACCACATTCCTTTTGAATGTATGAGAGTGCAGCCGGAAACGGAAGATGAATACTCTGAATTTTACCTTTATTCTAAAGATTGGAGTAATTATAAGGTAGTAGGCTACGATAAAGTGAAGTCTTTTGATATAAAAAGTAAGAAAGAATACCCTAATCAGATAGCTTGTTTTAAGATGTATTCCGTTGGGCAATACTATTACCCAAAACCGGATTATCAAGGTGGAATTAACTACATAGAACTAGATAAAAATGTATCTGAATTTCATTTAGCTAATATCAAGTCCGGTTTAGCACCTAGTTTTATGATAAATTTCTCAAATGGTATTCCATCAGAGGAAAAGCGTAGAGCTGTAAAAAGCCAAATCGAACAAGAATTAGCAGGAGCAAGTAACGCAGGTAAATTTATAGTATCATTTTCAGATGATAGAAATAATGCACCGGAAATTACTGTGATGCCACAATCTGATGCTGATAAACAATACGATTTCCTTTCTAAAGAAATTACTTCCAAATTAATGATTTCACATAGGGTAGTTTCTCCTAGATTATTTGGAGTGAATGCTGATGGTGGAGGATTAGGTAATAATGCTGATGAACTTCGTACTGCATCTATTCTATTTGAGGAAACAGTAGTAGATAATTACAGAGATATTTTACTAGAGAGCTTTGAGGTTATAATGCAAGAAGCAGGTCAGCCAATTAAATTAGAATTTATATCTAAAAACCCTTTTGCATCAGAGGAAGATGTTAAAAGAGATGTAGAGGAAGTAGAGGCATCTATTGAAATAGATATGTCTGATGAAGATGAGAATACTTGGCTTGAATACTTAGCAGATAAAGGAGAGAATGTAAATACAGATGAATGGGAGTTATTAGAAGAAACGGCTGTATTAGATGCTGAATTAGAAGCTGAAACACATAACACTCCATATAATTTCTTCAAGAGATATGCAAATCCGGAGGACAAATCTAAAATAGACAAAGGTTTATACAAGATTCGTTACAGATATTCAGAAAACCTATCTGAAAACAGCAGACTATTCTGTAAAAATATGGTAGCTAATGCCAAAAGGGGAGTGTCTTATAGGTTTGAAGATATAAACGATATGTCGGCAGATGGAATCAATAAAGAGTTCGCAGAGCGAGGTAAATCCAAATATTCGATTTGGTTATATAAAGGAGGATGCTACTGCCATCATAATTTTATCAGACAGGTATGGTTCAGAAAGAGGGTAAAAGGAAAGTTCTTACCGAATGATGGTTTAGATAATGATAAAGATGTTACTAACGAAGCACCAACAGGTGCAGGATTACGAAATGCGAGAGGGTGGAAAAAGGCTAACACCAAACCTATTGATATGCCGAACAGAGGAAAAGTAAACTAAACTAAGATATGGCACTAAATAGTAGAGAAAAAGATAAAGCACGATTCACAAAAAAAGGAATCGCAGAAGCAATTACAACGAATGATGCTGCTGATGTTTCTGATATAGAATTTAAAATATATGTAGGTACAGGAGGAGATTTGAAAGTAGATACCACAGATGGTCAAACTATTACATTAAAGAATATTGCATCCGGAACATATATTGATTGGATAGAGATTAGAAAGATATACAGAACAGGAACTACTGCAAGAGATATTGTGGCAATTTACTAAATTATGGAGGCACAGATTTTATTTATTGATGCAGACTATATCAAGGCTTATAGTCAAGTGGGTGGTAATGTAGATGAGAAGTTTTTTCTATCTGCAATTATTACAGCACAAGATAAGTATATACAGCCAATATTAGGAACGAATTTGTATAAGGATGTTCAAACTAATATAGCAAATTTAGCAGGAGAGAACGCTAATTATCCGGCACTTATGAATGACTATATCCGTATGGCTACAATGCGATGGGCTTTAGTGGAGCTATATCCTTACTTATCTAATAAGATACTAAATTCATCTATATCACAAGTGAGTGGAGATAATGCCACACCTTTAGCTAAGTCGGAGGTTGATGCGTTGATAAGTTTAGAACGGAACAATGCACAATTCTATTCTGAACGAATGATAGACTATTTACAGGCTAACACTAGCTTGTTTCCTAAGTATGGAACTACGACAGATTCATCTCAAATGAGTCCTACCAATTCAGTATATTACGAGAACGGACTTACGATAAGTGGAGATTCAAATAGAAATTGGTTAAACAAAATAAATTGCTGTAAATAATGGGTAGACCTAAAGGAAGTAAGAATAATAAAGATGAGCATAAGAAAAAATTAAAAGCGTACCTTGAAAAGCAAAAGAGATGCAAGAAAAATTAGCAGTATTTAATGGTATTAATGTAGGAGCTTTAGGAATTAGTTTTATTGGGGTAGAACAAGTGCTAACTATATTAGTGCTACTATCAGCTTTAGCGTACAATATTAAGAAGATGGCAGAGAATGAGAAGTAAATACTTTACAGAGAAGGAGTTTAAATGCCAAGAGGTTAATTGTTTTGATAAAATGAACAAAACCCTTATTGATATGTTAGAACAGGCAAGAGAGGTAGCCGGAGTACCTTTCAAAATTACAAGCAGTTGGAGAAGTCCGGAGTGGAATGCCGAAATAGGGGGTAAATCTAATTCAGCACATTTAAGAGGAACAGCAGTAGATATTGCCTGTAATACATCACATAGGAGGTTGCTTATATTAGATGCTTTATTGTCTACCGGATTTACAAGAATTGGAATCAGTAAATCCTTCATACACGCAGACTGCGATATGGATTTACCACAGGAAGTAATGTGGGTATACTAATGAGTGGTTGGGAAATATCATTAGGAGTTTATACAGGAGCTTTAATTGGAGTCTGTACAGAAAGTTATGAGGATGGGTATAAGCATAGTCTTTATCTACCTTTTTTATTCATTGAATTAAACATATATTATGATTGATTTTATTACTCTAAATTGGGGAGAGCTACTTATTGGGCTTATGGCATTCAGTAAGATTATAGTAAACCTAACTCCAACGGAATCTGACAATAAGATATTCGGATGGCTAGATGACTTGATTAATTTCTTTATTCAAGACAAGATTAAATGATAGATGAAAAGGAGTTAGATGAAGCTGCTAAAGATATAGCTAAAAATGTGTGGGATGATTGGGTTAATAGTTTAGAAAATAAAGACCAACCAACCTGTAATATTGAAAACCAAGATGAGTGTACAAATTGTGGTTCTTAAAGAATTATTAAAATCCATAGGTAAGATTTCAGACATTTTTAAGGAGGGTCAGAAACAAAAAAAATGGTCAGCTAAAAGGTCAGTAAGTGGAATTTTAGTTGGAGCATCAATTACAGATATGGCTCAAAATGGTCTTAATTGGATGAATATTATTTTGTCATTTATTGCCGTTTTACCACTCATATTTTCGGTATTTTCTGACACTAAAAAAGGTCAATGTTGCAAAACACCTAAAGTATAATTTAAGGTACAAAATCTTCGTTTTAAGCAACTTTACCACATTTGCTAAACATAGTGTTAAGAAACTTACGAAGTAAAGAACGCTATGAGATAGTGAGCCTGAGAGGGGGTGTTGTTTTTGTAAAATATTATTCTTATGAGCAAGAAAATAGATTCATTTAATAGGCTTAGATTACAACCGGATGAGGTAGAATTAATCAAGGAGTATAGAGCAAAATCACTTGATAATTTTAATGATAATACATCATTAGATTTACATCTCAAAGAACGAGGAATCAAAAAATCAGATGTAGTTTCTGTCAAGCATTGGCAGAATATGAAAGGCGAATTACGCTTCTCGATTGTTACAAAAGAAGATAAAGGGGTTGATGAAAATAGCTTATTTGAAAGGCTAAACGAATACATATCAACACACGCACCGAAATACCCAAAGGTAAAGGTAAAGGTAAAGGGAAATCATTTGTTGGTTGTAAATCCTGCTGACATTCATATTGGTAAATACGCTGCTGAATTAGAAACAGGAGAAGAATACAACTCCAAAATAGCAGTTGAAAGAGTTTTAGAGGGTGTTAGAGGCATTATCTCTAAAGCAGAGGGTTTTGGTATAGATAGAGTTTTATTCTGCATAGGAAACGATATTCTGCACATTGATAATGTTTACAATCAAACAACAAAAGGAACACACCAAGATGTAGATGGCAAGTGGTGGGAGCATTACGAGATAGCATTACAGCTTTATGTTGAATGTGTAGAGATGCTTAGAATGATTGCACCGGTTGATTGTGTACATTCAATGAGTAATCACGATTACCAAAGTGGATTCCATTTAGCTCACGCATTGAAGTCTTGGTTTAGGAATTGTGAAGATGTTTCAGTAGATGCAGGAGTAAGCCACAGGAAGTATTATAAGTACGGAGGTAATCTGATTGGCTTAGAACACGGAGATGGTGCTAAAATGGATAATTTACCCTTGTTAATGGCACAAGAGCAACCTAAATTATGGGCTGATACTAAATACAGGTATTGGTATCTTCATCATATACACCACAAAGTAAAACATAAGTGGAGAGATGCAAAAGATTTCATTGGTTGTACAGTTGAATACTTACGGTCTCCATCGGCTGCTGATTCTTGGCATCATAGGAAAGGGTTCGTATCACAAGCAGCAGTAGAGGGTTTTATTCACGACCACGATAAAGGACAAGTAGCTAGGCTTACACATTTTTACTAGTAGGAACGCATATATCCGTATGCGAACAACTAAATATCTTGAATATATATATATAAGTCCTATATTCAAATTCCAAACATAATTTTTTTTTCTTTTTTTTTCTCTATAAACTCGAGGAGTAGAGGAGTATTTCCCAATTCAAACATAAAGTTTATTTTGTGGTTCGGAATATCCGTTCTATCTTTGGCTTAGTTCTTTGAAATACTGATTTACCCGATTCGCAAGAATATGCACCACATTTTAGGCATATAAGTGATTGAAGCTCAACGGATTAGCAAGATTTTGTGTTAGTTTTACAGCCTTAGAGAGAGTGGTTCTCTCTACATTTACGCTTCGGTTCAGTAAAAATCAGATTAGCAAGAGAGAGTTAAAGTAATACTGATGAGTCCTTATAGGACGAAACACAACAACCGGTTAATAACCGGTTGTGTCTATTACTAACTTACTAAAACAAACATTATGAAAACTACAATGGAATTTGACAAGGAAGAATTAGAGATTATTGGACACGCTTTAACCCTTATCGTTGATGAAATGACACACGAAGAAAACAAAACAATAACAGAATCAATGCTAGGTAGAATGCAATTTTTTGGAATATGGGGAATGGCTGAATTACATATAGAAGAATAACACCATCCCACTTCGGTGGGAGTGTCTATTACTAACTTAAACAACAACATTATGACTACTTCACAAATTTATCTTTTAGAACAAATAAAATTAGAAAGAAAATTTAAACAATTTAATTATAAAATGATTTCTAAAATTCAATTTACTGACACTATGGAAACTATTAATATCCGTACAATTCAATCCCTTAGAAAATTGGGGTTTGCTATCACAATAGAAATCAATAACTAAAAAACCAAAATTATGACTACTCAAAAAATTGAAATCACGCAAGAACAATTAAACGAATTAGCTCAAATTAGAACTGCATTAATTGAATTGTATAACACGCAAGAAACTATCGACTTTACACTTGTAAGAAAGGTAGATAATTTAGTAGACAACATTAAATTAATTCAACGATATATAAACAACTAGAAACTATGATACCACAAACTATTAGATTCACAAAAACACAGAAACAAACGATTAGAAAGTTCTTAGGAGCTCAATTAGAATGTCTTAAAGAAGATAAGAGAATAGGTCGTAAGCATTGGGATAAAGAAAAAAGAAGATGGGCAGAAGAACAAATGATTATACTTATGGCAGAAGCCCTTTGGGATGAATTTTAATACAGAGAACAACACCCTGCAACCTTAGTATATTACCGAGGTGTGCAGGGAGTGTCTATTACTAACCTAAACAACAAAACTATGAAAAGTTTTAAATTAAATGCTGATTCTAAGAGATTATTACAAAACATTAAAAAATCATTCCTAAAAGAAACCTTTAAGGAGGAAGAAAAGAGAGGAGGAATGTGGTTTGAGATATTGGAGTACGGAAATTGTGATGTACGATTAACTTATTTCTTTAAAGAATGTCAAGATTGCCACGAAGCATTTAACAAAGATGCTAGACATAATTCAGCTACAAAAATATCAATGGGTTGTATCAGATTGAATTACAATGATTCATATACAATTCAAATGTCGCAACAGGTCATAAAAAATGATTTGAATATGGCAGCTATTGAAGTATAATTGATGTACCGGTTAATACCGGTATGTGTCTATTACTAACTAAACAATAAAGCTATGAAAAACCAAGAAATCAAAAAGTACAAAAATAAGTACAACAATCAAATCACATCAAGTAGAGTGAAAACAACAAATGAGGGATATGCTTTACAAGTTACTATGGATGAAGGTTTATTTTTATTAGGGGCAATGAAATTTGACCACAATGGTAAAAATATTACTACCGATAAAGAAATGAAAGACTTACAAGGAATGGTAGAGTTTGCTAATTCATTAGATAATTAATGTTAACCAATAAACTAAACAACTAGAAATTATGAGCAGATTATTTAACGAATTTATTGAGCAGGTATTTAGTGGAAACCCTTACGCACACGATAGCGAATTAGGACAACAGGTGGATGCTGAACACGAAGAATGGCATCACGAAAGAAGTAAGTGGCTATCCGGACAGATAACATTGCTTAATGGTGGAACAGTAGAACAATGGGTAGCACTCGGCAGACCTAAGAATCCAAATTTATAAAAACTAGAAATTATGATACAGAAATTTGAAAAGTACAAGCAGAATTTACTTATAAAAGATGGTAACGAGGTTTGGTCTTATACAACTAAAGTAGCAATAATTCACGATGACCACATACAGGTAAAAGGATATTGGTCTAGGACAACCACTAAACATATTAATTATGTAGCTAAAGAGTATAATTTAGAACAACGACACTATGATTAAATTAAGATTAGACAAAACGCAATACATTAAGAATTGCAGCACAGATAAATCGTATGCAGTTAGATTTAGTAATTATGATAATGAAATGACTTTCATATCAGTTAAGCATTCTACACTAACAGAGATAACGAATTTTAGAGCCGGAGAATATTGGAATACAGAATGGGGATTAGAGTTTCCTTTATGGCTTTACGATAAATTTACCGATGAACAACAGGCATCTGTGCAAATGATAATATCAGAGAACCAAGAAGAAGATAAAAAGAGATGGGAGGATATTCCTTATGAATGAAAGTAGGAAAGAGTTTATATCGAGAATGATTTGGCTTGTAAGCGAAATTAGAGCATCTGATAAAGGAAATGAACTTGATGCTATGAAGTTATTAGATTTTCATTTAAGGCTTAGAGAGGATAATTTAAACAATAAATTTCTAGCAGGATTACAGATGTACATTTACGAGAATGTAGATGGCAATAAACAGAAATTATTAAACCAAACATTAGACATTTATGCAAATCAAAAAAAGTAAAGATGTAGTTGAAAAGCTGCTTAGAGAGTTACCACACCTTAGAGATGATGATAACAAGTTATTATCATCCGTATGGTATGTTCAAATTAAGGACTTAGGTTTTTTACCGGAAGATTTATCCGGCTATGATATTTTAAAGATGATTGCTGATAATAAGTTAGCTAACTCTGAATCCATTAGGAGGGTAAGACAAAAATTACAAGAGGTTAATCCGGCACTAAGAGGTAAGATTTATGCAGAGCGACACAAACATATTGAAAAGGTAAAACAAGACTTAAAGAGCTTTAAGGTTTACAGGTAAACCGACACCTAAAGTCGGAATATTAACTGCTAAATAAAACAGAAAGATGGCAGAGATTAAAAAGAGTAAAGTAATGTCAGTTACAGCCAATGGAACTTGGGATGGTAGCTACGGCACAATGTACAAATTTGAGGTTGTATTTCAAAACGGAGATGTAGGAGAGTATTCTTCTAAATCTAAAGACCAAAACAAATTTGATGTAGGAGCTGAAACGGAATACGATTACACAGGAGGTAAGTTTCCTAAAGTAAAACCGGTTTATGTTCAACCAAATATGCAGGGTTCAAGTCCTGCTAATTCATTTGGTAAATCAGATGATGTACAGACTAAGATAGTCAGACAATCAATGCTGAAAGCAGCAGTAGATTTTCACGCTATTAATCCGGAGTTAAAACCATCAGAGGTGGATGTTCTGAAAACAGCAAGTAGATTTGTAGATTTTGTGAATGGAAATTCAGAAGTACAATTATCTAAAGAGTTTACAACGGCAGAACCGGAGAAGTCTGATATGCCATTTTAATTAATCCGAGGGTGTTTAGAGCCGGTTTAAGACCGGTTCTACACTTTCTTAAACATATTGTTATGAATAAATTTAAACCAACTAACGCAACGGAAAAGGTACTCCATTTCTATTTTGATTCTAAAGTAGAGATAAGTAATGCTATTGGAGTTTCTTTACCAACGATAGATAAGATATGCGATAACGAGGATATATTCTATAAATATTTACATAGGATTGCTAAAGCGACTGATATGAAAGAGTCTAAACTATTAACATCATATTGGAGGTTTAGAGATGGATTATAGTTTTGATATATCCCACGCAAAAATGTATGGAGTAGATGAGGCTATTATGATTAAGAATTTTCAATATTGGATTATAAAGAATAAGGCTAACGGAGTTAATTTTCACGAGGATAAAACTTGGACTTTTAATTCAGTTAAGTCATATACGGATATATTTCCCTTTTGGACTTATAATCAAGTAGATAGAATACTTACATCATTACGAAATCAATCTGTACTTGTTACCGGTAACTTTAATAGGGCTAGATATGACCGAACTAAGTGGTATTCTTTTGTAGATGAATACTCATTTATTGATAAGCCAACTACCATTCCGGAGAAAGCAGTAATGCAATCCGGTGAAAGTAAGAATGCAATCCGGCAAACTACTGAACCAATACCAATTAGTAAAACTAAAGATACTAAAACAATATACTATAAAGAGCTTTTATTTGTCTATGACAAATTCTGTAAAGAAACTTTTGATGCACCTGCTAAAATAAATGGAATGGAGGGGAATGCTATGAAGCAAATAATTGCTTACTTAAAGGGATTATGTAAAGAGAAAGGAGATGATTCCTTAGAGGCTGTAAAAAATGCCTTTAGTTATATATTAGCTAATTGGAATAAGCTAGACCCTTTTTACCAAAAGCAAATTAAGTTATCTCAAATTAACTCAAATTTACCTAACATTATAAACCAACTAAAAAATGGAACAGAAAAATCAAATAGCAGTAGCCTCGCAGATGAGATACTTGCAAAATATAAGTAACCCAATAAGTAAAGGATTTAAGATAGATGTGTTGAAAATGAATATGGATAAGCTCGTAGAGTTTACCTTAGAATCTAAGCCACCATCTATTTTCAAACAATTTAAAGAGGAGGAGGAAAAGACTATTGATATTGTTTCTCTTATGCTTATAGAATTTCAAGACTTTTATAATTGTAAGGGTAAAATGAATAAAGGACAGATAGTAGAAACGGCTTATTTAATTTGCCAACACTTTAGGCACTTTAATTATTACGATATTGCCTTATGTTTTAAGAATGCCAAAATGAATGAGAAGATTTATGACAGGGTAGATGGTGGTATGATTATGGAGTGGCTAACATTACACGATATAAACAGAACCGGATTAGTAGTTACTGAAAGAGAGAAAGTTAAAGCACAAAATAATGCAGAGTGGTCAGCATTAGGAGAAAGAAGTTCTGTGCAAAAGTTAAAACAATTTTTAAAAGGAGAATAATATGGCTTGGAAATATATTTTAAACGAGGGAGAATCAACCTGCTGTGG
>TARA_R110001599_G_scaffold122530_1_pt1 | contig 31624 bp, 27 predicted proteins | sample TARA_R110001599 | Tara Oceans TARA_R110001599 (sample SAMEA4398360) | marine metagenome | biome: Polar Biome; feature: [MES] marine water layer (ENVO:01000295) within the mesopelagic zone...; material: water (ENVO:00002006), including particulate matter (ENVO:01000060) such...
CACATATCTGTAACAGCTGGGCAAACGATAAGCTATTACCTTGAAGGGGAGATTTTGAATGCTATTGAGGGAAGTAGCACGGTTTTAGAAACAGCGAGCGAATAGTATGTAAACGGCGTTTTACGACCCAGCCTATCAAATATTATTCACAAACTCCGGTATGCGCTGAAATAGCGCACTTAGCCTGGTATTTAGGGATAACCACTTATTATTCATTTCTACATTTATCTGGCGTTAACAGCCATTCTAAACAATTTACTTAAAAAACTTATTTACCACAGTAAACTTGCGCTTTTTTCATATAAAGAACCGGATAAGCTTTAGCAAATAGAGCTTAGAATATTAAATAGCAATTGTAGTGGTCAACTAATTCCGGACTGTAAAATAGGTTGGCTCTCCGCTTTTGCAGGAGCCAGCCCGTTATTGAATGTGTGCGGCCGTTGCCAATTGTAGTAATCCATCAAGTAACGGCTGATATCACGCTTTGCCTCTTGCAAAGAATTATATCCAGTCGCTGGTATCCACTCTGACTTCAAGCTTCTGAATACTCTTTCCATCGGCGCGTTGTCCCAGCAATTTCCCCTGCGACTCATACTTTGCTTCATCCGGTAACGCCATAACCGCTGTCTGAATTTGCGGCTACCATACTGGCTTCCTTGGTCAGTGTGAAACATGACTTTTTGTGGACGACCTCGTTGCTCATAAGCCATATCTAACGCGTTTACGACGAGTTCTGCATCAGGCTTAGCCGACATCGACCAGCCCACGATACGTCTCGTGTATAAATCAATTACAACCGCTAAGTAGTGCCAGCGATTACCTGCCCAAATATACGTAATGTCACCGCACCACACGCTATTTGGCGTTCCAACATCAAATTTTCGCTCTAATCGATTCGGTATGTCTGGACGCTCAACGGTTGCCGCTTTATAAGTATGTGAGCCAGGTTGCTTACTCGTTAACCCAAGCTCTTTCATTAGTCTGCGTACCTTGAAGCGGCCAATATAAACCTCCCTGTCTTGCAGCATATCAACAATGGTTCTGCTACCTGCTGAGCGTCGACTGAGGGTAAATAACTCGTTCACTTGAATACGTAACATCGTTCGCTTAACATCTATCACACGGTTTCTTTGGCGGTGGTCATAATAGCTGCTAGTCGCAATATCAAATACGTCACAGACCTTTTCTACCGTCTCATGCTCTCTCAATTGGTCTATCAGCGCGTACGTTCGTGCTCGTCCGACATCAAGAGAGCTGTAGCCTTTTTTAAAATAGATTTTTCCCGCTCTAAACGGCTTACTCTTGCTTCAAGCTCTTGGATTTTTTGCTGTTCAGGTGTCAGGGCTTTGGACTTAGGTGTACCGCCATTATGCTCTTCTTGCAATTGCGTCACCCAGCGGCGAACTGCTGTTTCGCCAATATCTAATGCTCTTGCCGCCTCAGGGATTGAGTAACCTTGCTGCAAGACCAGGTTTGCTGCTTCTAACTTGAATTCTGCTGAAAACGTACGTCTTTGTCTCTTCATCGAACACCTCTTATAAGGTGGTAACATTACCACCTAAAATGATGTCCAGGATCATTAAACCACTACAGAAACAGCTCTTTTCGCGAAAAGTGTGATCTCAACACTCTTGTATATTTCTAATATGTTTTTTTATACGCAATCTGATTATTTCGATGCTGACTTAAAATTTGCTCCATTATTACACACTTGGTCTTTATCTGTTGAAGAGCAGTTTTATATTATCTTCCCGGTTCTTCTCCTACTCATATTTAAATACAAACCCGCTAGACTTCAAATGAGTTTAGTACTAATAGGTGTTGTTAGCTTCATACTCAGTGAACACTTACTTCACATTGACCCGTCAATGTCCTTTTTTATCTCACCAACGCGTTTTTGGCAATTTATTGTGGGTGGTCTATTAGCTCTCAATATTCACCGGTTATCGATTTCGAAAATGAGTAGCAATTTATTGGGCGGTATTGGACTAATAACGCTCTTAATATGTTTCATTTCATATAACGAAGAAACATTATTTCCTGGTATAAACGCACTAATACCAACAATAGCTACTTTATTAATACTCTTAGCTGGCAATACCTCAAGCCCATTTTCTGACGCAATGGCGAACCCTATAAATCGTTTCTTTGGGAACATCTCTTATTCATTATACTTATGGCATTGGCCCATAATCGTTTTTGTTAAATTAAACCCTAGCAGTATTGCCCCCCAAGTCGTTAACATTATTATCCTCATTTCTTCAATCATTCTAGGATACTTAAGTTGGAAATTTATCGAACTACCTTTCAGCTCAAAACGCTTTAAAACAAGTAATAAAGCTACTTTTAAAACGTCTATAGGTGTAAGTGCTGCTCTAATTTCCCTAATGATTTACTCGACTAATGGCTTAACGGGCAGGTTTGATAGTGAACAGTTACACTACTCATCATTTCTCGAATACGATAGACCAGGATTTAACGCTGGCACTTGTTTTCTTTCAACCGCGCATGATGACATTAGATTCTTCGATAAGAAGCAATATGTAAATTTTGAAGAGGAAAAATATAACATTTTACTAATTGGGGATAGCCACGCTGCGCATTGGAATAGCGCTCTCAACCAATTAGCTGAGCCCAATCAAACTATAAGTCAAGTCACGTCATCTGGGTGCCGCCCCATAATGCCGTTAACTGGCAGCAAGCGTTGTGTTGACCTAATGGAGTTTGGTTTAAATGAGTTGGTAAAATCATATCGATTTGACAAAATTATTCTGTCGGCTAGATGGGAAGAAACTGAATTCGAAAATTTACGGTCTACGGTTAACCACTTGACTACTTTTACAGATAAACTAGTAGTTATTGGAAGAACAATTGAGTATAAGCGAGATTTACCAAGATTATTGGCTACTGCCGGAGTGGACAATATTCAAAATAACGTGCATTACGATTATTCATTTTTTTCAAACATGAACGAAAAATTCAAAAAAGTAGTAGAAAGTAATCCTAGAGCCTCCTATGTATCGTTGACTGATATAATTTGTGTTTCAGATAAGGAGCCAGTTCATTGTAAAACGATCACCTTCGAAGATATTCCATTAGCTTTCGATTATGGTCATTTCACTCATGAAGGTGCTTTGGAAGTCGCGAAACAATGGAAAGAAGAATAATTTTAAAATGCGTCATTTTACTCACTTTTAACGAGACAGAGTTTTTTCAAACAAGCGGCATTTACTATAAGACAGTAAATGCCATTTCATAATAGTGATATTTAATTATCAGCAGTTAGAGGCACATTCTTTACACATACTGAATTTTGTATTTGCTCATCACTAGCCCCACAAATCATAAGGGAACGCGTCAACAAGGGCGTTTTGACGAGCTTTTAAATCCGCAATGGGTTGCGATACTAAGGTTTTCGCTTCTTCGATCTCACTGACTCTGTGATATGAGCCTCTGCCCGTGCCTGAATAGTAATCTTCATATTTGAACTGCGTTTCACCACTACCTGAATCAAGGAAAATTGCATTTCTGCCATAGGCCTCAGCTAGAATAACACCGTGAAGGCTTGAGCTAATGACGGTTTTACCTTTCAAAATAGCTTTAATGAAATCACCTGGGTACAACCTTGGTGAAACCAAAAGCTCCTCGTAGCCGGCGTAAAAATTCATGTCATCGTTTAACTGAGGCACAATAACGAATTCTTGGGTGGGCCCCTTAGGGCACATAAGCTGCTGCGAATAGAATAGCGGCGTTAATATTGCTGGGTCGCCGAAGACCTCTGGGCATTCGATGTCTTTAGAGATTAAATATTCTCGCGTTAATGGTCCGCGCACAGCCCTTACGTCTAATTTTTCGAAACGGTGTATATCTTCTCTTACCTTACCGTTACTACCTGTACCCCAGAGCACATCGTTATTTTCAGCAAAGTGCAGTACTGAACCTATTGATAATAACTTATTAGAAGAATTGAGTTTATCCAGCACAGATTTGTTTTTAAAGGCAGCATTTGCTGTACTGTGTCTAGTGCCAAATTGAGGATTCAAGTCAACAGCGGCCTCCTTTAGGATGTTACGCTCTTCTGTCAGGCGCTTAACTTCAGCTTTAAGTTTGCGTATTTCTTCTTGCTCGGGTGTGAGTTTGCCATTGCCGCGAAACGCCTGACCGTCATTGTCTTGCTCGTGCTCTTTGATCCAGCGAGTGATTAAATTTGGATTCAGTTCCAAACTGCGGGCGGCTTCAGCTCGTGTATATTGTTGCTCTAATACCAAGCTGATCGCATCTAACTTAAATTCTTTTGAGTATTTTTTTCTAGTATTCATCATCCACTCCAGTTCTGAGAATTATCTCTTAACTAGAGTGTCCGGATCAATTAGACCACTTCAGTCTGTAAAAGAAGACGATTGATAAAAGCCGTAAACCTAGAAAGGCAAGGCATATTGTAATACCCCCATAAAGGCGAGATTCAGTATTCAAAAGAAGACGAATTGTAAATATATATCTGGGTTATAGCCTTATATTTGGTTTAGAAGAGCGTTATCTCGCAGGGGCGTCATAGTTGCCGATTATCTAGAAACAATATTATCGGGTTTCGCCTTAAATTCCATAGATAGGCTCCAGCACCTCTAAAACATTGACCCGAGCCCCTGTTTTTACGCGTTGTAGTCCCAGACGTTATCGCTAAATAGAATGCCAAGTCCTGTCCCACTCAACTCTTAACTCGAGCCAGCGGCGATGTAATTTAGCTTTGGCTCAGACCTTGCTTTCACTTGTGCACACCTTCAAAAAAAACAGAAAATGAGAAAAAAGTGCACGCGGAATGAAACGCATTTTCCCAACACGTTAAACGATAGTGGACGAGATAAAATGAATAAAAAGATATTTTGTGTCGGATTAAACAAAACAGGTACTTCTTCGCTACATCAAGCATTTACTATTTTAGGCATTAAAAGCGTACATTATAGCGGTATAGAAAAAACTTGTATCAAAGACATTATTCAAAATAATTACCTCGAAGGGCACAATATACTCAAAGGTTTAGAGCATTATGAGGCTTTTTCAGATTGGGATTTAGGGCCCTCAACCGTTGATATCGTAAAAGAGTTTGATAAACAATACCCGAACAGCAAGTTTATACTCAACACTAGGGACATCGAAGGCTGGCTAGACAGCAGAGAAAAACACGTAAGAAGAAATCAAGAAAGAAAAAGAAAAGACCCTAGCGCTGATATCAATTGGCTCACAATTGACAGAGAGGGCTGGGCTAAACACTTCAACAACCACTACAATGAAGTAACCAAACACTTCAAAGGCAGAGAAAACGACCTTTTAGTATTCGACGTTACCCAAGGGGATGACTGGGAGAAATTATGCCCATTTCTAGCATTACCCGTTCCCCCTACCCCATTTCCAAAACAAAATGTCGCCGCTCACAAAAAGTCATTTGTGCGCAAAGTTCTAAGGAAGCTCAAAAGGATTGTAAAAAACTGAGCTACAACCTAAGCATTGGAAGTAACCACTGGGTTCAACGCTATCAAGCACCACCAGCAGTTCAATGAGAAGATAGAGATTGAAAATGAGATAAAATCTTTACGCCTTATTCAATGCGTTAAATGAGATCAAGCCGAGTTGATGATGGAATAGAAATCGCCAATCTCATTTGGATTGGCTTGACGAAATGATTAACGGCGCAATTTTATCATCAATCTTTAAGTAACGAATAAGAAAGCGCTAATAATTTCGCTTCAAACGAATAAGAAGAAGCGCAGACAAGCCTAACAGCCCTACATTTACAGGCTCGTTAACAGAAATAGAACTGGTCGAAAACTGAAAAACGTTTTTAGTGTAATCAAAATTCTCCCAAGAACCGTATTCAGCAAAGGCAGTATTATCAGGATAAGAGCAATTATAAGGCTCGCAGGTTGTAGTACCCTCTAAGCTAGCCTTGCCATCAGTTAATACACTGACACTATAAACAAGATTAAATTGTTCATTTGGTTCAAATACCCCAAGGGATAGATCAAACCATTGAGTATCCCACTGGTAAGAATAAGTGTCTGCATCAAAAACGCCTAGCACTTCCCCCTCAGTGATAACATCGACACCGATACTGTCTGAGTGCACACGAGCCATACTTGACCAAATCAATTCATCGTTTAACAAGATTTTTGCGTCGTAGCGCGCAGTAGCAAAATCACCAGCAGCGCAAGGTAATCTTGATCCACTATCGTCTTTGAACATATCTTCAGGATCAGCACAATAAGCCTGTAAATAGCCAAATAAAGGGCTAAATCTCAGGTTGAACTGCTGTGCGAGTGATGAATCATTTTCTAATTGATAATTTATCGTGGCACTTCCGCTTGCAGCGCTAGCCTTGTGCTTGTTCATCGCCAATAAAGTGCCAAATCGTGCATTTGCATCAACGTAAGCAAAGGAGTGCACGCCTGTATCATATATCAGTGAGCGATTGAGAACCGAGGCAAATTCTTCCCCCGTTTCTTGTCGTCGCTCCCCCTTATCAGGTTCTGGGTAACTAACAGTGTATGCTTCTGCAGTTATCGCCGTACTAATGATAGTCGCCGATACATTTTGACAAAGGCATAGTGAGGTAAGTAAAAAGATGGACTTTTTGGTTAGCCTTAGTGGTACTGGATTCATAGGACCCTCCTAAATTGTGCGAGTAGAAAGACTGCAAAAACGAGAACTAGCTAAACTTATAACGAATACCTGAATGTAACACTTGTTTGAATAAACCACATTGAAAATGCTGAAATATAACAATATCGGTATTTGCGAAATGCATATTGAAAATAATAGCAGATCGCGTTAAACATTTTTGAATCTCTTAATTGGAAGAGACAGAATCTGTTACAGGCTCTAAGCAGTTCCTAATCTGAGGATTTACGTACATGTTGTAAATGAAGTACACGTTATATTCATTGATTTGTCACATTCCATAATGAGTAGCTCAAAAGCTGCTAATATCAAAAAGGCAAGCATCTATTTACGTTATCTGCAGCGAATCCTGAACCAATACCTTCGCTATATATTTAATAAATTTTAAGCCTTGTATGCAGGAATTCAAATCCTGAATTTTTGCCCGCGGTTGCAAGCTCTAATTAAGTGCCTACTTATGAAGAGGTAAATTGCATATGAGTAATGTTAACTACAATAATCAGGAACGTGAACTCTGGCTTGATGTCGCTAAGGGGGTGGGGATTTGTCTTGTTGTTGCTTATCACACCTGTGAAGGCATTCTGAATAGTTTTCAAAACAATATCGAAGTCATTCAAGCCGTTAATAATTTTTTAAGAAGTTGGTTAATGCCTATGTTCTTTATGGTGTCTGTGTAGTGGTCAAGTCATATTGGCCACAGTTTTATAGTAAAGCCAGTATCTTCTTTCTGACTCGTTTGGACTTAAACCAGCATTATACTTATGTGGCCTTGTCTGGCTGTAATAGCCAACAATATAATCCGTTATGTGTTGTTTAGCTTCGGTAAAATTCCGATAGCCATTGGTAGGCACCCATTCGGTTTTTAAACTTCTAAAGAACCGCTCCATTGGACTATTATCCCAGCAATTTCCTCTTCGACTCATGCTTTGGGTTAACTGGTAACGCCAAATCAATTGTCTGAACTTTCTACTCGTATAATGGCTACCTTGGTCGCTATGGAACATGACACCTTTAGGCTTGCCTCTGCGCTCATAAGCCATCGTTAATGCTTGCATGGTCAATTCTGTATTAGGTGAAAATGACATCGCCCAACCAATCGGCTTTCTGGCAAATAAGTCGATGACAACAGCTAAATATGCCCATCGGTTGCCTGTCCAGATATAAGTGACATCTCCACACCAAACTTGGTTTGGCTCTACTACTGCAAATTGTCTATCGAGTAAATTAGGTATATCTACGTGCTCTTTCGTTCCTTTTTTGTAAGCGTGTTTGGGTAATTGGCAACTGACTAGGTCAAGTTGTTTCATGAGCCTGCCAGCACGGTAGCGACTTAGTGGCGTCCCTCTCTGCGTAATAATATCCGCGATACTTCTCGCGCCTGCTGAGCCATTACTTTCATTATGCACTTGCCTGATTTCACTGTTTAAACGTACTTGTTCTGGGCAAATATTATCTTCCCGCACTAACCAATATTTATAGGTACTGCGGTGCACCTCAAACACTTCACATAACAAAGTCACAGGATAGCGTTTTGGCTGGCTCTGATTGAGTTTCTCGATTAACGAGAGCTGTTCAGGGAGTCGGACATCAACAGAGCCGTAGCCTTTTTTAAAATTTCCTTTTCTAATTCAATGCGTTCTATACGCTTTTTAAGCTCACGTATTTCTAGCTGTTCTGGTGTCATGGGCGTCGCCTTAGGCGTTTTGCCTGCTCGCTCTTCATGTAACTGTTTGACCCATTTACTGATAGTAGATTTACCCACACCCATGGCCTTTGCCGCCTCTTCTTGAGTGTATTGTTGATCAACCACTAACTGAGCGGTTTCTAATCTAAACTCTGGACTAAATGTCTTACGTGTTTTCTTTTTCATTTTGCGACCTAATACTGCTATGAAACAGATCATAACATCTCTTATTAGGTGGCCAAATTAACTATGCCACTACACTGGTATGCTGATTAGAAACTCTATCAAGAATAAGCCGATACGAACCCATCGCTCAAAACTCTTAGATTGGCTGTATATTTATCTCGTATGGAGCCTAATTATCTATTTGGTCAGATTGCTCTCAAATAGTTTTACCAACACCAATATGGCCGCAAATGAAATATTTTTTATCTTGTGGGACCCAGTACCCACCATCTGGTTTATTTATGCCTTGGCACTTTCGCATTTGGTCACCTTACTTGTGAGAAATATGTCGCCAAACTTAGTCATCGGCATAGCGGTTGTGGCGAATCTTTTAAATAGCTTCTATTTTGGTTGGTTCGAAGGCAGCATTTTTGAGCGCTTTGCTTGGATTTACCTTTTCTACGCTATCGGATTTTTCAAGGGTGACGGGCTTACTGAGGTAGTCAAAAGTGACAAGCTAGCATTTGTGGGCCCCTTGCTCTTCGTTGGCTTTGGGATATTTATCGCGTTGTACCGTTCGGAGCTACACATGGTTACAAAACCTATCGTATCTCTGCTTATGGCTACTGCGTTTTTGATAATCTGCTATCGTACTGAGGCCTTATTTAAAAGCACGAGGCTATTTAAATTCAGCGTATACGTAGGGAGCATTAGTTTATTCATTTACCTCACACACTTCGCCTTGCCAGCAGCAACACGCATACTATTGGGTAAGGTTGGTCTTTACTCGTACTCAGCTAATATACTATTGGCTGTAGGGCTAGCGGTTTGTATAGGTATTATTGCGAGTCAACTATCTACAAGGAAGCCAATAAATTTGCTGTTTAATCGCCCTAAGGTAATTAGAAATAATTGAGCATTAGGAAGTGGGTATCAAACATTATTTATGGTCGTCGTTGATAATAGGCAAATAAAAGGAGAGGCGTCTTTTTTGATAGTATCTAAAGATTAGTAAATAATATCGTTCCTCTAATGTACTTCGGAACTCGATAACCAATCTTCAAATACTGAGATATGCGAGGATTAGTGGTTAACACTAACACTTTCAAATTTTTCCCATACTATGTACAAGTATAGTTTATCTTTTTCTTACAAAAGGTTTGAAAGTCCTAAAAATCATTGCGTACAAGGCTAATAACGTATATTTGGATTTAAGAACCTTTCCACCAGTAAATTTTCGCGCATCGTTGTATACAGACAGGAATCCTTCTGGGTTATTGGTTCGATAAGCCAGATCCATGAACTCTCCAAGATTGACAAGCCAAATAGACTTTTCATCATCCTTATTAACAGAGTCTAATGTTAATAGCTCAGTTACTAGCTCCAGACGATACTTGTAGTTACGCATCCCGTTGGAAGTCAAATTTCCTTCTTCATTGATTTTTCGTACTGTTACTTTAGGTAACGTATAAACTTCACCTTCTTTGGCAAGTTTTGCCCATAATAACCTGTCTTCCCCAAGTCGCAACGCTGGATTGAAACCCCCAACTTTTTTGATCGTCTCAGTTTTAGCCAAAACAGATGATGTCGCGTTAATCACATTAGATTTTAAAAACTCAGAAAGCACATCACCACTTTTGTAATTTTCTACCTTTTCGGTATTTCTTCCTCTCCACTCAATGACAGCATAACTATCAACTAACGTTACCAGGGTATTAGAATTTACTAATTCGATTTGTTCGGCCAACTTTTTCTTATCCACCCACAAGTCGTCTGCGTCCAAAAATGCTATCCAAGCTTTATGGGTGCTCATTACTGCCGTATTGCGAGCAACTGCGGGCCCTGCATTTTTCTGATATATATATCGGATTTTATCAAAATGCTTCGATTGCTTAATTGTATTCTCGGTATCATCTATCGAACCATCATTAACAACTATGACTTCGCCTGGTAGAGAATTCTGCTCGAAAACTAAATCTAACGTATTCTCTATAGTTGCAGCACAGTTATATGCCGGAATAACAACGGCTATGTCAAAGGTAGTGTAAGGCATGCTTATATGGCTCTGTAAATTAATATATTCAAAGTTATTTTATATTTTTCGCTGGTACGCCTACTAAAACGGCGCCTTCATCAGGAAAGCTCTTATTGACCACGGCATTCGCACCGATTTGTGTATGATTCCCCAACACGATATCGCCAAATAATTTAGCCCCAGGCCCTATATAACAGTTATCCCCCAAGACGGGAGCGTCTTTGGGACGGTTATACGCGGCACCGATATTGACACCCACATGTACCTTACAATTAGCACCGATTTTTGAATAACTACTGACCACAATATTGCCAAAATGAGGTAATGTTAAGCCTGGTCCAAAAACGTTCATAGGTATACTGAACCCTAATTTTTTACCGATACTTTTGTACTTGAACTTTGTATAAAGTTTATAACCTTTCCAAAGCTTTCCATGTTTTGTGTTATGGATATATTCTGCATAGCGCAAGGCCCTTAAAAATCGCCAAATATCATTAAAAATATATTCTTTGATGTTGATATTAAATGTGCCGTTGGCTGCATCCATCTTTTTGTATTCTAAATAGTCACTTTTACTATTGATCATAAAGTTCCGTTACTGAGCAAGATTTGAGTTGTTTGCTCGCTTCACTAATGAAATTGAAGCCACAAATGAAATTATTGTGTAAATAAGCATATCAGCACTATTGTGGTTCATAATGACAAAGCCAATATAATTGACCACACACTGTAATAGAACAATGGCTAACAAAGCTGCTAGCAGTCCGTTATTCTCACTTATGATGTAGCCTTGAATCAAATCTTTAACTATCTTAAGTGTAAGGGTAATAACGATCGCTAAACCTACATACCCTCCGTACAATAAAACTTCATAATAACCGCTGTGGGCATTACCAATATAACTCCAACGGGCTACAAAACTGGCAACGGCATCACTGGCCCAAAAAGCACCAAAGCCATAGCCTAAAGTACTTTCTGCTTGAATGGATTCATCGAGCAGCCCCCATATTACGGTACGGTTAGTCAAGGTCGGGTCTCGTCCAAGTAGCTCTAATAAAAATGCATACAAAAAAGATACTGCAACAGCTGCTGCCGCGAGTAAGAGCGTAATAATTAACACTCGGCGTAAATTAGTGTTTGGGCTGTTGGTGCGCATGACTTTAAACAAAGTTATTAAACCGCCGCCGGCCAACACCATGACGATGGCAGAAGCTGAATTGGCAAAAATTAAACATATACCCAAAACCGCTAGCATAATTTTATGATTACGAGCGCGGTAATAACCAAGGCCAATCAGAATTAAAATACCGTAAGCGTATAACCGCGCACCACCGTTTTTATCACTCATAATACCCAAAAACATATTCGCTCTATCACCCTCTTCGTGACCGCCTAACGCGTTACCAGGTGATATAACCAGATAAATGAGCCCCATTACAGCAGCGACAAATATGGTTTTGGCGATAAAGTACATTAACGATTCAGCGTTAAAGTGCGCGACCACACAAAAACTCGCGATGACTAGGGTAATAAAGGCAATACTGCGGCGCAGGGTAATACCGGGCTCGTAAGACCAATATATAGACGCTAAGAAAAAGGCGATCAGTACCCACCACAATAAGCTTTTAATGAGCATGGAATACAACAACTTTTTATCGACTCTGAGTAATAAATAGATGCCCATTAGCAACAACAGAATACCAACGACTTGCTTGGCGGCATTGCCCGAGGCATTCGCACTCATCAAATCATCGGCCCTACCGCCGGCCAACAAGCGCGAGGTGAAGCTTAAAAAGCCAAAGTAATAAAAAACCGTGGTAAATAAATAAGCACGTTTAAGGGTATCAAGAGTGATTTTCATATCTGGTAACTATTTCACTTCTGTTGCAAGGCGCTGTCATTGAGAATAAGCGCTCGGTATTCTTTGGCAGAATTCTGAGCACTAAAGCGGCCAACAGCTTGGATGATCCTATTGCGGTTTTCTTGGTGGTTTTCACTGGCAAGTTCAGTGAGCATAACTTTGGCTAATTCAGGCACATTTTTGTACTCAACTAAAGGCGCGACTTCGCCGCCTTTCAGTGTTTCCATTGGCCCTGAGGGGCAATCAAATGCAACCACTTTGCAGCCAACTGACATTGCCTCAACCAATACATTTGGGCTGCCTTCAAAGCGTGAAGACAGTACAAACAAATCGGCTTGTTTTATTTCAGCAATAGGGTTGTCGGTGTAACCAGCAAGGTCAACGTGTGCGGTTAAGTCCAGTTTATCAATTTGCTGTTGTAGTGCGGTTCTTAGCTCACCCTCGCCAAAAATAACCAATCGTGCTTTTCTATCTTTTAATACCAGAGAAAATGCATCGATGAGCATGTCGAAGCCTTTTTGGTCGCTAAGGCGACCCACCGCAACGATAGTTTTATACTTATGGTTAACTAACCATGGGTGTTTGGCATCTTGTTTAGCCGCTTCTAGCGTGTCTTTTGTGATCACCGGGTTTGATGCAGTGCATACGTCTTGTTGCCTAACAACGGAGCAGTCAACAAGATCGTCAGCCACACCTTTTGATACGGCGATAACAGGGTTGGGAAGCAAGCGATAAATGTATGGTGCAATAGCATAGGTTATGCGCATTACTAGGCCATTATTCACTTTTCGGTCTAGTGAGAAGGTATTTCGCTCACTAACCGATAATCGCTTTAGCCAACCTAAACTGGCACAAACAACACCAGCGATAACGTTGACATGTGTCAGAGCGGATAAAATGCCGTCTGGATTGGACCGCTTTAGGTGTTTACGCAGGGGCGAAAAAGCAGACATGGTTCTAGCTGAGTTCAACTCAACAAGTGTCACAGATTCATTTAAAAATGATTTGTTAACGCCACCGGCGGTCAATAGTATCATTTCAACAGAATCGCCATTTTGCGCTAGTTGATTCGCTAGGCGCACCATCATTTTTTCTGCGCCACCACCGCGCAAATCGTGCAACACAATACTGATTTTCGCCATTATTTACCTACTGAATTCTTTGATGTAACGACGTGCAACACTTTGGTACTCAAACGCGCTAACACTGTGAGCTATGTCTTTGCCGCGCAGCTGTTCGTAGTGCCCTATCGCTTCAGCCAACTTGTCTACATTGTTAGATTCAACCAAGAAGCCATTTACACCATTTTCGATTAGCTCAGAAGGGCCAGTAGGACAATCAAAAGCGATAACGGGTGTATTTAGATACATCGCCTCTACCAGAGCCGTAGGCATACCTTCATGTCGAGATGACAAAATGAACGCTTGAGCGTTACGTATGATGTAATATGGGTTTTCAGTAAAACCGTAAAACTCAACATTATCTTTAATATTCAACGAATCTGCTAACTGCGTTAACTCATCTAACAGCTCACCTATACCAACAATAAGCAACTTTGGTAGATTATTATTCGCTTGTCGGGCTTGAGCATAAGCTTGAATAAGCATATCAAAACCTTTTTGCTCTACAAGCCGCCCTACTGCACAAAAGTATTCGCTTGATGCAAATGCATCGGTATTGTTCAGTGATTTCGCTATAACTTGTTCGTCAACCACAGCGTTGGGAATAAACTCCACATGTTTCCTGCCAAGCTTAATGTTGCGCAGCAGCTCTTGCTGCAGTGAGCCGGAAACGGTCACAATTGCACCGCCTGTTAACGAGTAGAAGTTATAGAGTAATTTTATCTTCGCTGGCGAAAGTTTTTGGTCGCTCACATCGAAAGCACAGTGCCTGGTATATACCACCGATAGTTTCGGAAATCTTAATGCGCAGAATGCCGCCAATATATTTGCTGTTTCAGTGGCGGCAATAATGACATCGATATTGTTAGCTTTAATATGAGCGAATAAGTGCTTTAGTTTTTTTATAAAACTATCAGATTGATTTGGGTGGGTCGCCTTCTTGGTGGCGATCAGTTTGTCATAACCGGCTTTTTTATCGCCTTTTATATCGTATACATAGAACTCTGAGGATACCCCCTCATTAGCTAACGCATTTGATAAGTTTTGGTGAACCCGTTCAACGCCACCAGACAACGAAAACCACTTGTGTAAAAACAATACATTGTTACGGCTCATGTTTATTTCCTAAACAAAGTAGCGATGCTTTATGACGCAATATATAGCATGGGGGTTGGTGGTGATATATCGCCATAACAGCTTCTTCGGTTCAGTCATGGCTCTGTGTAACCATTCTAAACCCAGCTTTTGAAAGATAGCAGGAGCTCGTTTGTAATCACCCGTGACAAAATTGTAGCAGCCGCCGCATGAGATAATTACAGGCACCGTTAACTTACTTTTGTTTCTCAAAATAAACAATTGCTCTTTGGGCTTTCCTAACCCAACCCACAGCACTTCGCAACCTGATGCATTAATTTTGGCGACAATTTCATCTTCATCGGCTTCGCTAAAATAACCGTGTTGGGTGCCTACCACAGCAAAATTACTGTATTTTTGCGAAAGAATACTGCCGCATTTTTCTATGGTTGCTTCATTTGCCCCAAGAAGAAAATGTTTAACAGTTTCTGGTGACATCATGGGGACGTCATGGATGGTATCTGTGGTAGCACTGCGTTCAGGTATCTCCTTTTCACTGAACCAACGTGAAAAGCTAACCACACTTTGGCCATCGGCATGCAGTATATCCGCTTCATTAAGCATACGACCCATTTCAGGATCACTGTTGGCAATGGAGATGCTGTGACCATTTGAGGAAAAAATAACCAAAGGCGATTTTTTCTCACCCGCCCGTGTATCTAAAACCCGACACACCATTAAATCAACTAACTGTTTGCGGTCAACACATGCGGTAATAAGACCGCCAACATTTGTTTTTACTACTTCTTCTAACTTCATTGATTCATCTCGTTTAACTATTTCAATACGATTCCCTGCTTTGTATAACGAGAGAGCCACCTAATAGCTGACAAATTGATGCTAGGCTAATTTATCGAGTGTCTAGCATAACTTGATTAACTCTTTTTCACCCAAGCAATAATAGCGCCAACGCTAATAAACTTTAAACAGTCACTTGGGCTAATCCGAAATAAGTCATTTCAAGGCCACAATAGCAGACTGATATTCAATCATTATGACACATGGACCGTTACATCGTCTTGCTATCCAGTGGCCTTTCCTCAACTAAGAGCTTATTATTCAACACTCTTTGAATAATAATGCCTAAACCAACCTACAAAATTATTGATTCCGTCTTGGAGTTCAGTTTGGGGCTTAAAGCCAATTTCGCTTTCTAAATTAGTAATATCAGCAAACGTTCTCACAACATCGCCGTCTTGCATCGGCATGTAATTTTTCACCGCCTTTTTGCCTAGCGCATTCTCGATACAACCAATAAACGCTTCTAATTCGACCGGCGTATTATTGCCAATGTTATAAAGCTTATAGAAAGGCGAAGACTCAGAGCTACTATCTGTTTGTTCGCGCGGTTTAGGTATTACGTTCTGTATACGTAAAATCCCTTCGACGATATCATCAATGTAAGTGAAGTCTCGCTGCATTTTTCCGTCATTAAAGACTTTAATTGCTCTGTCATTAACCACTGCATCAGTAAACAAGAACGGCGCCATATCTGGTCGCCCCCAAGGGCCATATACAGTGAAAAAACGCAGCCCTGTTGTAGGCAACGAGTATAAATGGCTATATGTATGCGCCATAAGTTCATTCGACTTTTTGGTCGCGGCATAAAGTGAGACCGGATAATCTACGCGGTCACCTTCAGCAAAGGGAATTTTCTTGTTTGCACCGTACACAGAACTGGAAGATGCATAAACTAAATGTTCGACCTTGTTATGGCGACAACCTTCGAGAATAGTTGCCATACCCGTAAGATTTGAATCGACGTAAGCCATCGGGTTTTCAATCGAGTAACGCACTCCGGCTTGCGCGGCTAAGTGGATTACGCGGTCGAATTTTTCTTTCGAAAATAAAGCTGCAATTGTATCGCGATCAGAAATGTCAGCCTTTACAAACGTAAAGTTTTCAAAATGCTCAATTCGTTTAAGTCGCGCCAACTTTAGGTTTGGGTCATAGTAATCATTAAGGTTGTCTAAGCCAATAACGACATGTCCCTCCGTGCAGAGCCTTTCAGCGACATAATTTCCAATAAACCCAGCTGCTCCGGTGACTAAATATTTCATAATCCAATTCTCATCTATGTTACTCACGCTATTTTGCTGTAATTAATTTTAACTTTAACCAAGATTTAAAGCTCTGGGAAATCACTCTTGCTGTACTACGACTTAATTGATCTCTATAAGCCGCTGATGTTACTAGGCAAATGATTATACCGACAGTTGTGTTTAAACGCAGGGTTTTATTAAAGTGGAACTTAAATGCCTTTGACTGAAACTTAACAGTCTTGGGATAGGTATCGGATAGCTATTATCAGCAAAGGGTCGCTATACATGCAATGACCAATGATATGCAGTGGAGAATTGTTCGAGGGCCAGTATAGGTTTACACATATAATCGATGAAATATCTATGGTACGGCTGTATGATCTGCTTAACCTTGCCGTTGTAATATGTCACAGGCAATATAAAATGCGAGAAATCTACTGGGTAATGCACCCGCATAGGTTGTTGGTATACCACGACCAGAAAGTTGATTGACATACTAAAGCCACTCCACGTTGAGTGAGAACAGGGGCGATAGAGATGATTTGTGAGGCTGAATAGGAGGGAGTTGCCTACCTAAATACTCACTAAGCGACCCATTACAATGTATTTTTTGAGCACACTTGCAGAACTGCTTCACTTTACGATGTTGAATGAAAACCAGAAACATATAGCCGAGAAAATATTAAAAAATGCAAAATTGTAAAGTTAACAAGAACATCTGTATTTTCCCTAAGTTCCAAGGGGACAACGAATATTTATTGAACCTATCACTCATACTAAAAAACAAATTTTCTGATGTAGAATTTGTTGCCCTTTCCCCAAAAACCATGCTGCAAAAGTGGCTCAAAGGAAAAAGGTCTGACGTTCTTATCTTAAATTGGTTGGAAGATTACCCTTGCTTAAAAAAAGGTTTTTTGAGTGAAGCGCAAGAGACGTTACGCGTCGTTTTGGGAATGGTTATTGCTAATTTTTATTATCGGAAAATTATCTGGGTAAGGCATAATTACAAACCTCATTTAGAACATAGTAAATTGTGTTACCGCATTCTATGCGGTGCTATTGGTTTTTTCAGCGATGAAATTGTAACTCACCGAAGGGTAGAAGAATTCAAGTCTAAAGTGATATCTCATCCACTGTATAAAAAAACCGAAGCTCAATCGGTCGCCCCTTTCGGATATTTAATATTTGGCAACATTAAGCCGTATAAAAATGTTCCACTCATTCTTAAAAATTGGGATCCCAAACGTGAGCTTAAAATAATTGGCAAATGTAAAAGCACTGAACTCAATAATGAAATTACCACACTAATAGCCGATAGACTCCCTAAGGTGAATTATGAAAATCGCTTCATGGAAGTCGAAGAGCTCAATGGACTTCTATCTTCAGCGACGTTCGTCATTCTAGCGCACGAAGAGGCGTCTATGATCGTTAGTGGAACGTTTTACCATGCAATATCTTATGGCGCTAATGTGGTACTAAAGGACTCGCAGTATGCTCGAAATGTAAAGAGTGAGTTTCCTTTGGTGCATTTAGTGGAAGACTTTGGGGACGCATTATCCGGTTTGGTGCCCTTTGCGCGAGAGGAGATTATAGCGCTCGCAGAACTCACGTATTCAGATGATGTTATCGCAAATCAATGGTCTGATATACTTGCTGATTAGAATTGAAGGTTATTTTCTCTCTTTATTTTATAACTAAGTGTTAAATTTATTCATATGAAGAAACTGTCAGTACTGTCTTATCACCCTAATCGATGTTCAGGTTTTGGTGGAATTGAAAATCTTGTAAGGTCTATTAAGCTCTCTGTCGAGCAAGGTAATATCGCTTTTTATGAGCTATATAATAGAGAGCCTCCTGTTGAAGAAATTAAAATCCCTCGTTCTGAATTTAATATTAAGAAGAAGCTTTATTTTGAGTCTGGCTTTCTCGCTACGCTAAATAAAGCTTTTGTTTTTTACAAAGAGGCTGTGCGTGGTAAATATGACGTTGTTATTACTTATCATCCTGCAAATTTGCTGTTTTTTTTACTCACCAAACATAAACCTAAAATCGTTTTAGTTCAGTCCAATAGTGTTAAAGAGCTTTTCCAAGGACGTATCTTAAAAGCATTAGCGCAAAAAATTCTTAACCGAGTTGACGCGCTGACGCTCTATACCTCTTTTGACAAAAAGGCACTATGTCAGCGATTTGAGGTAGAAGACAGTAAGATGTTTATTATACCCAGAGCGTGTAAATTACCGACCACTGCCCCTCGAGAAAATAAGAATAACAAGCTGGTGACTGTCTGCAGAATAGCCGAAAGCCAAAAGAACTTTACAGCAATGGTCGAAGTTGTGGCGCAGATGCCTGAGATGACACTCGACATATACGGCGCAGGCTCCAGTGAAGAAGTTGAGCTACTTGAAAAGAAAATTTCAAACGTGCCTAATATTAAATTTCTTGGTAAAACGAATGATGTTGCAAAAACCCTATCTGAATACAGCGTATTTATTATGACTTCATACTACGAGGGTTACGGCCAATCACTTATAGAGGCTCGAAGCCAAGGGTTGCCGATTGTTCTGTTCAATACTTTTGATGCGGCTCAATCGGTTGTAGTTGATGGTAAAAACGGCTTGCTAATAAAGCCATTTGAAAGGGAGGCATTTAGAGAAGGTATTCGTAGTATTTTGAAATCTGACTCAGAATACCAAAGAATGTCCCATGAAAGTGTTGCCCTATCAGCTAGCACTGACACCGACTCGATTCAACACAAGTGGTTTTCGCTATTTAAATCTTTCCAATAAACATAAGGCATAATGACCTTAGCAGTTCGCAAGTTTAACGCGCCTGCTAAGGATAAATACTGCCTTTTCACGCTTGCCAGAGCAGACTTAATACGTTTATTAATTCTACCCTCACTATCTTGAATAATTTCCTTAGTTCAAACCTAGGCTTAAGGCATTCTTTAGTTTGGGCGCCATCGATTGCACAATATATATACTGGCAGCACTCGAAAGGTGCGCTCTATCCCGGACCATAATTTCTTTATTACGATATATAAGACACTTACCTTTTTCGCAGAGTAAATCTTGTGGACTAAATACATTTTCATCAGGTAAAAGCGATTTGATTTGTTCAGAGGCCTTCACGCCGTATTCTGGGGCCAAAAGGTAGTCTTGGGGGGCATCTGACGAACTTGCTAAGCGCATACCAAGAAACGCTGGATTCTTCACTGGGTAAATGGGAACTTGATTGACAATAAACACCTTCTTATTCGCTTCAGTCAGTGCTGTAAACGTTGACTGAACACTCGATAAATCGATATCAGGATCTTCTACTTTGAAAGCCCACGCCCAATTTCCAGCTAACACCAAACCATTGATGTTATGCGTATCGATAAGCTCTTTAACAAATTCATTGTTTGCTCGGCATTGAGGATTGCGTGGAATATCGGTGTCAAACAATGGCGAACACCCTGCACTAGCATAAAGCGCAATGTTCACATTTAGCTCTTGTTGTATTGTTTTAAGCCCACCGATTAAATGAAAGGCATGAGAGTCCCCCCACAGTAGTATGGTCTCTGTCGCGCCAGGAAGGGTCATAACGCAGGAGTCATAATTCCAATTATCATTGTAGAACTGATCCTCTTTGATAAAGCACCCTGCAAACCCACTTTCTTTGTGAGCATCCTTCAAGTTGAGCTGCTCAACAAAGTGTGGAAATCTGGCTTTATAACCGTCTGCCTTCCAAACCAATACACCAAGAACAAATATAACGAAGCTAAATGCAATAGATGTTGAATAAACTTTTAGCGGTTGTAATTTATGACCGCGATGTAGTCTGAACGGTGCTTCTAAGTATTGACATGAAAGATGACTTATTGCGTAAGTCACTGACAGTAGCAACAGCGTATCCCACCAAACAAGATCCCTAATAATCCAGTAACCGTAAAATACTACGATTGGCCAGTGCCAAAGGTACATGGAATAAGAAATTTTCCCGGTAAATTGCATGAACCTTAGTTTGAGCAACTTGCCTATCCATTTGTTCTGATCATTCGCCCAAATAAGTAAAGCCGTTCCTAAGCAAGAAGGTACCGCCGCCCAACCTGGAAACAAGCTTTCTTTATTGAGAAGAAAGATAGGCGCAACAAGTAAAATAAGGCCTAAGGCAGCTGTCCAACTTGCTACTTTTGCGTTGGGGACGATATTTTCTTTGAACGCAATGGCAACAATAGAGCCCGCTAACAGTTCCCAAAACCGAAATGGCGACAAATAAAATACTGTACTGGCAGAAATGCTTATGTACCATATCGAAGCAATAAATGAACATGCAAATAAAGCGGCTACTGACCAATAAAAAGCGCGCTTGCCTAATTTATAGCTCGCCCAGACGACGACAGGAAATACAAGATAAAACTGCTCTTCTACCGCAAGCGACCAAGTGTGCAATAGTGGGCTTAATTCAGAAGAACCTTGAAAATAATCGCTACTGAGCCAAAAGAACACGTTAGATAGGTAAGCAATGGCGGCAATGGCGCTGCGGCCGAACTCTCTAAACTCATCGGGCATAAAGATAAAATACGCTGCGACGAAGGAGGCAAGCACCGTTGCAAAGAGAGCTGGAAATAACCTTCTAATACGTTTTTCATAGAAACCAAGAAAGCTGATAGATTCGTTTTCTGCGTCTTTCATTAAAATAGAAGTAATGAGAAAGCCAGAAATGACAAAAAATATATCGACGCCAGCGTAACCGCCTGACATGCCTGTTACACCAAAATGAAAAAGTACCACAGCAAGAACTGCTATCGCTCGCAAACCATCTATATCCTGACGATATTTCATATTAATCCGACTTCATTCATCCATTTGGCGCATGATAATAAGAGTTATCTGCACACCATGCAATACACGCTGCGCTTTGTATTTTAATCTTTTAGAAAATCCACCTTATCTCCGATTTAACCAAGAATTGGTAGCTAAACTATTATATTATTCTCCCCGCATTGAGTATTTTGCTCCTAACAGCCTGCAAGCTTCGCGTATGGTCTCTCTTTTTTGAATTGGTGAACCCGCATTTATCAGACTTCGCCCCCAGATAACTCAAACTGCTTGCTAGGTAATGTCATGATTTTGATATAAAAAGTCATTACAATGCTGCGGTCACCCCAGTCACGAAGCAACCGCAGATAAAAGTAAGCGGTGCAAATTTGAGAAAATATTGGCGCCATTAATGCATGTCGAAGTTTATTCGTTCTGCGCTAATGAAAATGAATAAATAATAATAGATGAACGAGTATTTAAACGAATACTCATCAGAGCATTTGGAATGAAAGGATTAAAATGAGAGTGAGTAAATGTCGTTAAAAAAACAGGCAGCAAGAGGTGGATTTTGGATTTCTCTCACCACTACAGGCACCAGTGTTATTGATTTTTTTGTGTTTGCATACCTAGCGCGCATTCTCTCCCTTGAAGATTTTGGTTTAGTCGCTTTTTGTATGATTTTTATTGAGTTTGTTAACATTGCTATCAACTCAGGGGTTAACCAGAATATCGTGCAACGTAAGGTTTGGGATCCAAACTATGCATCTAGCACATTAGTTTATGTGTTCAGTTTGGCAGTTTTAGCCTCTATTGGGTTGATTCTCATTGGTTCCCCGATTGCTTATTACGCTTATTCCCAGGAAGCCGCTTATGTTCTTATGAGTTTAGCGCCCATTACGATACTTATTAGCCTACAAGTTGTATTTAATGGGAAATTGGTTAGAGAATTCAAAAATAAACAGATGGGCGTTGTTAGATTTATTACATCTCTGGTGTCAGCGATTATTATTATCTCTCTCGCTGAGCTGGATTATGGTCTTTGGTCGCTTGTTATCGGTCGTTTGTTTTCAGCTGGTTTTGAATTAGTACTCATGTCTTATATTGCCAATTTCAAGCCTAAACTATATTTTAATAAAGAAGATAAAAAAGAACTTAGAGAATTTTGCTTGCCTCTCTTAGGCTCGGCGTTGTTGGCTTCATTGAATAAAAAGGCTTCAATATTATTTACAGGGTTAGTTTTAGGCCCGGCTAAATTTGCTTTATTAAATGCGGCTAAACGTGGCGAAACCATGATAAACCAAATCACCATGACGTCTATCAATTCCATGGTAGTCCCCAGTTTCTCACGGGTAAAAAAAGAAGCAAATTTAGGGGATTTGTATATTAAGCTAGTGGTTATCACAGCAACCATCGTGATACCCATTTTTATGGGACTTGCCGCTATATCTGATCCGTTCGTTACAGTACTTTTCGGTGAAAAATTTAGTGAAAGCGCAGAATTTATGACTATATCAGCCTTTGGCATGTTCACTTCAATCATTGGCTGGTTTTTCCCTACCTTACTTGTATCACAAGGCAAAACGGGTGACGCCTTTAAACTAAATATTATCAATATAGTTACTAACCTAATTATTGTCGCAGCTACGATTTGGTTCGGCATTAAGATCATGCTCTTATCGCTCGTTGTCGGGGGCTTTTTAATCATGCCGCTGCGCTTCAAAGTTTTGTCAAAACATGTGGCGATAAATATCAAGAAGTTAATGCTTTGTCTTTTCCCTCCTTATTTTTCTGCGTTAGCCATGTTCGTTATTGTGATGAGCAGTAAACGCTTTTTAAGCGAGCTTATACCCTACGATATTCTCTTACTTCTGTCGTTGATTTCATTAGGCTTTTTAAGTTACTTGGCGATCAACGTTATATTTTTCAATCGTCATACTCGAAGCCAGATAACAGAGATAAAAGAGATGTTTGGGCGACGAGGAACTAGCAAGTAATCGGCAAACGTTAAGAATCAGAAAATTAGTCTAAGGTTTTTTCAGGGAGTGTAACAAAAGCATGAAAGTGATGATCGTAAGCCCAGTAAGTTATGTCCCCTCAAATTCAGGAAACTCAGCCCGAATTGAGCAATTAATACATGCTCTAAAATATGTAGATGACAATATAGCGCTTACGTTTGTTTTGTGCCCAGTGCAAAAAATTGATCAAAGGTATACCGCTCCTCTTACAGATAGCCATTCTATTCATCACATTGTGCTTAATAATGGTGCCCCTTATCCTGCTCGCTTTTTACATCGTGTTAAACAGTTTTGCAAAAAGAAACTTAAAAAATACTTCAACCTTGAGTTTAATATACTTGAGGATTTCATGGAAAAAGATGCCTTAATCGGAAGACGCGCAAAAGACGAATTTCATCAAGTAGTGAATAACATAAAACCTGACGCAATAATCGTTGAGTATTTAGTCATGTCGTCCTTAGTGTTGTCTTTAGAGCACAAAGCACTATTAGTTGTGGACACACATGACAAACTGACAGGTAGAAATAAAAGCTTGAGAAATGAAAACTCGGATGCCTTCTGGCTTTCACTATCAAAAAATCAAGAAAAAGCCTTACTTAAAAGGTTTGACTATGTCATCGCTATTCAACACTTGGAAGCTAAATACTTCGAAAAATTAATTTGCAATCAAGCTGTGGTTAAAACGATCAGTATATTAGAGCCACCTAAAATTATTGAGAAAAACACCGCATCGACGGAAACGATCGGGTTTATTGGTTCAAATAACAAGCATAATATTAACGGGATATCGCATTTCATTTCAAACAGTTGGCCTAAGATATTACAAACACTTCCTAATGCAAGGTTATTAGTTGCTGGAACAATAGATAAGACATTACCAATATTTGATCTTGAAAACATAACACATATTGGAATAGTGGACGATCTTGTTGATTTTTATTCCGGTTGTGATTTGATTATAAATCCCTGTCTGAGCGGGACTGGCTTAAAAATAAAAACAGTAGAAGCATTAAGTTTTGGGAAAGTAGTGGTAACAACGGAAAAAGGAGGTGAAGGGCTCGAGGATGCCTGTGGACACGGGTTATTTATAGAAAGAATGGACAACAAAGATTTTTATATTAGATGCTTAAATATTCTTAACGATCAAGAGAGTAAAGTTCAACTTGAGAATAAGTGTGTTACTTTCATAGAAGAAAAATATAGCAAATCACTCCGTGACTTAAAGCAAATTCTAGGTTTATAGGAAAAAACATCGTGAAAAATAACACTAATCCATATTTTTCTTTTCACAAATATTTTGATTATTCGGAGAAAAATATCGACTTACTTAAAAGTAAGTTTCCAAGCAACGATTTTATTGATTTAAAATATGACCAAAATTTTGCCGTACCTATCAAGAAAGTTATAGTACTATTTAGTACGGAGAGGAGCGGTAGTACGTTTTTCTGTGAGACGCTACACCAATCTAAGATATGTCTTATGCATGAATATTTGCAACCCTATAATTACATGCCTGTGATAGCCCAGCGGTGGGAAGCAACAGATGATGGAAAAGTAAACATTCTTAAGTTCTGGCAACAATTAAAGAAATGTAGAGTATCAAAGGATGGCGTTCTAGGAATAAATCTGCACGGCTCACATATCTATTTATTTGAACAAATGCGGGCCCATATGGGTGAAGTGGATATAGAATACTTTTATATAAAAAGAAAAAATACGCTTTCACAAGCAATCTCCTATGAAATTGCTAGCCAGAATCAAGCATGGAGCAGTGAGTTTAAAAATAGCACTCCTACACTCAGCTATAGTTTTGAGTCAATCCTGCAAAAAATTCGAAGATTAGAACACGACAATTTAAAAGTAAAAATTTTCATCGAAAAAAACAAATTAGATGTAAATGAATTCTATCTAGAAAATTTTATTAAAAATAAAAAGGAATTTATTCTAGATAACTTTGCGGTAGATATTTTAGAAATGCCAGAGAGCTTGAAAAAACAAGCAAGTGATATAAATGAAAATTGGCGAAGCAGGTTTATTGCAGATTTCGATATGCGCAGTGAGGTACACGGCACTCACAAAAATAAAGAAGGTAATTTATCTAGTCTTTTAAGATCCGCTCGAAAAATCAAAAAAATCATAATGAAAAAATAAGGATAAGAGCTAAAAACACAAGAGGAAATTAAGGTACTTACTCTTGTCAATTCATTTTCTACAATTTATAAAGATCACTTCAAAGTACTGTGAACACCTAAAAATGAAACATCCTTAAGCTCTCGATAGTCAAGTAAGCTATAACCTAACGCATTGACTCTTTTTTCGACTTTACTACTAATTGGAAAGCGGATCCTAGGAATTAGTCTTTTTCTTTCTTCTTCCCAGGCTGAAAAATATTTTTCATTTACATCAGGACGGATTTTATGTTCGACATTAACCGTTTCTAAATCTAGAAAATTAAAAACATTGTTTATTGTTTCTTGCGGAGACAAAACAAAATCTTCGTATCTAAGAATGTAAGCATTATTTAGATGAGAAATATCATTTAGAAGAATTTCATAACCTCTAAGAGTATGCTCAACGAGAGATTTAATTCTTGTTTTACTCCATTTACGTGTCGCATAACTTACGGCTAGAGGGTGTCTAAAAATAAAGATGAATCGACTATTTGGATAAAGTTTTTGCAAAAATCGTGTTCTTACAATATTAGGTGGGCTTTTTTCTACATAGTAAGGGCAATTTTTATCATAGTACTTTTCCCATTGCTGTAGAATTGAATTTGCATTTTCAACTGTTGCAAGCGGGTGGTTCTCATCCATATGCGAATTTTTATCAAATATATACTTTCCTGGCCCGCCATAGGTCTTTGCAGGCTCATATACATTTTGAAGAAACATCCCCTCATCTTCAGGGACACCTGTATTTGAAAAACCACTTATCAAAGGATGCTCTTTAATAATTTCGTGTAATAAAGACGTACCACTTCTATGATGACCAGCAAGAAATATGAAACTTTTGTCTGTCATTTGATTCCCTTGTAATAACCGTTGAAAACTAATCTATTTTCCTTGTTTACCTGTACTTAGATGCCCAAGAGCCTTGGTATTCTATCCGATTGTGTAAGCTTATGATGTATTAAGATTCTCACTTGCTTAAAGTAATGCAAAAAAAGCACCACTAATACAGAATATTTTCATACATCTATTTATGTGGGATTTTACATATGCCCACAGTCATATTGAGTGAATTCTGTGGGCAATCATTATCGATGTTAAACGGAGAAACTTTAGCAGTACTTATTGTCTACATTGATAATCCAGAGTAGAAAGAAGCGCACTATACGCTAGTTGTTTGCCGCCAAAGCGTGTGACGTTGTACTCACTTACAATCGAGTGGACTTGGACACACCTAAGAAAAGAAGCACAAACGGTATTAGGTAAAATAGATTGGGTTCGCTTACGTTTATCGCTCTAACTAGTTGCACACTGTAATAGCCGGATGAAAAGTCTACCGTATTGCGACTATTATCAGCTAAGATCCCTGCCACAGGGTCATAATCAGTGTAAAATGCATATGCTGAGCGATACATTCCATCGTTATCCAGATCATTGCCAAACAATATGCTTGAATTACCGCCGTAGATATGTATGGTGACTCCGAAGATAGCGACTAAATCCTGATAGTCATCTTCCGAGATAATATCACCTACCTCGGTGTTCTCGTCTCGGGCACTCGACCAGTCAATTCCAGAAAGAAAGTGACTATACATGCCTATCATTTCGTCACTCGAGGCGAGTCTCCAACCGTCCGAGCTATATAAATTTAAAGCTTGATTGATAGACACGTTCGCGAGAGCGTCCCAGCGTGTCCAATTCAGCCCGTTACCTGTAATTATATTAGTTGAGGTATCAAGGGAAAAATTATTTCGAGTAATCAACGCCCCGTTGGCGTAATGGGACATGCAAACCACAGATAAAATACACACGCACTTAACCCAGTTCATCGTTTTCATAAACAATCCTTATTGGTGCTAAACAAATAGTCTTTAACGGTGTTTCAGTTTGAAGACACTTTCACTGCATAAACAGTAAAAAGCAACCGTATAGCGCTTCGTTAAGTCTCAACGCACTTAAAATATAAGCCCTATCACTTACATTACCAAATTTTCGCCAACTTTTGTCACTCGCTCCACTTCCCCACTCTAATAACCGAGTTAATGTCACTTTGCTGAATTGCCCTGGGCTCGAGAAACCTGACATTTTTAAACGATACCTGAGATGCTGTACTGGCCGGTTTGTCGTCGTCCATGACCAATATTAGCCGGTCAAACGTATCTATATTTAAGCTGCCAACGGGGATCCTTATGGTTTCATATTCATCAATATTGCTGTATTGAAAAGTATCGTTTGTCCACTTCTGGCTGCCGGAAAATTTATACACATTAGCACTTGTTAATGCATTGTCGTTTTCAAATGCAACACCCACGATTTCCCCAAACCCGTTATTTTTTACCTCTAGCTCTAAAACGGTTTCAGGGGTCAGCACCACATCGACTGGTACACTTTTCCAGGTATTACCAAAGAGCGTCATCTCGTCACCATTATCACTAATACGGTATTCTCCGTTTTCGTCTTGTGTGTCAAAAGAGTTGATTGGTATATGATTAAAATTTATTGAAGAGTCCAAGACTGATTCGTCCACGGAAACGTTGGCATTAGACAAGGTATTTTGCATCGTATTTGAGATTTGAGAAAAATTAGGAATGAAAAATTGCTGGTCAAGCTCTAAATTGAAACTGGATACTGAATCACTGATTTGTTCTGCAATATCTGCCTCTTCAGACCAAGGATGATAAAAGTTATCATCCATATTGGCGAGTACAGTCGGCGCGCCAATTCGGGTATTAAATATAAAGTTATTAGTAAATTCTGAACCACTGTATTGCTCTATATCATAAATACCCTGCCCCATTTTACTCCAGTATTTATCATGGATTAACACGTTGTTTTTTACATTCGCCCAAAATGTATAATCTCCTTCAAACCTTGAAGCGGTTACACCGTTACTGCTTGTGACGACTAAATTTTCAAAAATATTCACAATACCAGCTGGCATAGACATTAAGCCGCCAAGTTTTATTGCTGCCCATGCTTTTTGACGTTCGTCCCCTAAGTTATGAATATAATTATTAAATATATAACTTGGCCCCACCATATTGGGTATGGCACTTATCCCACAATACCCTTGTTCTATTTCATTGTTATAAAACAGCACGTTGCTTTGCCCACCGTCGAGTTCAATGATGTCGTCGTTGGCATAGCCAAGGTAATTATTATAAATAGCCGAGTCTCTAAGGAAGCCGCCCCAAGCCCTAGCATTTGCACGACTTTCAATGACATCATTAAACCTATGCTTGTCACTGCCGTAAAAGCGGTTGTTGCGAACTATATATTGCCCTCTATATTCCTCTACGGAATGTCGAGCCGCTAACAACAATGCACTGGGACCATAGGGATGACCATCCCCCCAATGGTTTGCTTTGCCATTTGGGCTGTGTATTTCGCAATTTTCAATGGTAACCACCCCCGTTTCTTGCAAAAATATACCGGCGTCATAATTTATCGCCTTAGTACTTTCGGCATTGGCATAGGCGACACCATCACGCATTTCTCCCGCGACTCTGCCAAACTCAGAGATATTACAGCCGTCAATCCAAACATGATGTGCCTTTTTAGCGCTAATTCCGTAAAGATGACCTCCTTTGACATTAATATTCTCAAATTTAACGTAGCTCTGACTGCCAATATCGATTGCGGCGATGTCCCCTTCTGCCGCGATAATTTCTACACCATCTCCTTTAATAAGAGCCCAACCGTCCTCAGAGCCTTGTATACCCAAAGCAGTTAAATTAAGTTGCCCTCCTGTGTATATATCATTAAGGGAATAGATTTTTTCCGGATCGATTGGAGGTGTATTTGGTTGTGTGCTAAAAGAATACAACTTCTCGTCAGCCACCTCATTCTCTTCAATGAATTGCAGCTTTACATCGTATTCTGTTTCCGGGGCTAAGTGCACAATTGAACCTGAAATCGCCCCTTGGATTGGTTCCCACTGTAGTGATAGGGCGGGTAACCATTGTGTTGTTGAACTAGGCTTATACCACACCCGTGTGTTGGCCTCTTCAGTTTGGTTGTATACCGTTAGACTGGCAGAATGGATGAGCGGAACAATGCGGTAACTTAGGTTACTCGACGCTGTTGCAGGGAAAATTCTTGCGGGGTCTAGCCCTGCTAATAGTGCTGCCGACTCCAACGTCTCACTTTTTATCGCTGAATCAGCATAAAGTTGTTCCACTATGCGATACGCATCTATAGGGTAAAGCTGCAGTGCAAGTGTTATCCATTCTTTTGTTTGTGTTGCGTGGCTTTCACTTAACTCCACAATTGCCAGCGTCACACTTTGAGAATGCATTATTTGCAGCAGGAGCGCAGCAACATTCTGTTTATGTTTAATCAGAAAGCGGTTAGATTTTTTAACTGAATAGGCTGGATTATCTAACAATTCGACTATCTCTGGCCGACTGGAAAGTTGCTGCGCTTTGACTTCGTGGATAAGGAAACTACCGATTTGATCCGTAGTTGATATTTTCTGTGGAGCGCGAAACTGTGAGCAACCTAGCATGGTGAGAACGAGGAATATGGCGAACAAGGTTCTACCGCACCACTTTGTTTTATCTGTCTGATACATTATCTATTATCCTCTTGCCGTTTAATTACATATACCAACTAAAGCTAACAGGGCTTGGATATCTTCATCGAAACCAGCACCCAATTATCGAAAACAGTTTAGGGTAATAATTCTATCCAGTATAAACCATACACAGCGTTATAGTAGCCGGAAAAGGTATGAAATTAACCACTGGTCACCTAAGGCAAATACCTAAGAGCTAACGTCATAAGCAAAATAAACAATATCGAGCTTGATTCTTATTTGTTACAGCATCCAAATAAGAATACTTTGCTAAACATTAATCAGCTAGCATACTATTGATAACCATGGCTAAATTAACCTATGGTAGAGAAATGTGCCTATTACAATAGTAGCCTGCTTTGCGTAATAACCTGTTTGATAGAATAAATACTCGTGTCGGCTCAACCGCCACACAATGACCTGCAATATGGGCAAATAAAGGACCACTCTTCATTTATGCGTTTTGTTTGTTATTTCATTACGATCGTGCTGATTTTATTCATGTTGCGCGCGGTAGCGGATAGCAACATTGTATTCAATGACGCGCTATATAATAAAATTCGCAGCCAGTATGACGATGGTGCCTTAGAACGCGTGAGAGATTGGCAAACGCTACTCAGTGAAAACCTTGATTTACCGATAGATGAAAAGTTATATCGGGTGAATAACTTCTTCAATGAGCTTGAGTTCGTGGATGACATAGACCATTGGGGTAAAGATGATTATTGGGCCACCCCGGTAGAATTTTTAGCCACTGAGGGCGGTGATTGCGAAGACTTCGTGATTGCTAAATATTTCAGCTTAAAAGAATTGGGCGTACCCGCCGAAAAATTACGCTTGATGTATGTTACCGCAACCCGTTTGCGCCAAGCCCACATGGTGCTTGCCTATTACGAACAATCTAATTCAGTGCCTTTGGTACTCGACAATATCAATAGACGCATTTTACCCGCTTCACGCCGTCGAGATTTATTGCCCGTATACAGTTTTAACGGTGACGGCTTATGGTTAGCTAAAGAACAAGGCCGAGGCCAGAAAGTACAACAAGGGGGTAATAATAATTTATGGAACGATTTAAACAAACGAATGCAACTGGGCGACTAATTATGCTTAAGGAAACCTACCATGCCTTTATCTAGACAATTGAGCTTAAGCCTATTGGCTGTGCTGATATTGGTGTTTATAGGCACGCTTTGGATCAACGCTAAGAATACCCGCGACTTTGTGGATCAGCAGCTCGCTTCTCACGCCCAGGACACGGCTACGTCTCTTGGGTTGTCTATTGCGCCCTATATGGCACAGCCAGAAGATTTACCAGTAGTAGATACCATGATGAACGCCATATT
>TARA_R110001599_G_scaffold67199_5_pt1 | contig 31579 bp, 26 predicted proteins | sample TARA_R110001599 | Tara Oceans TARA_R110001599 (sample SAMEA4398360) | marine metagenome | biome: Polar Biome; feature: [MES] marine water layer (ENVO:01000295) within the mesopelagic zone...; material: water (ENVO:00002006), including particulate matter (ENVO:01000060) such as......
TTTGCAGACTTCGCCTCTCTAAGGGCTCGTACCTTAGCGCCTGAGGGCGCTAAGACTTAAATGAATTCAAGACCCAAACACTGACACGATATTTTTAAAAACAAACTTAAAACATACAGGTGAACACTATGAAAATTCAAAGCAAATCAAGCATCCGCAACAAGAAGCAGGGCGGTTTCATCATGACCACTGAGTTGGTTTTACTAACCACTACTATGGTTGTCGGCATGATCGTAGGCCTCGTCTCCATGCGTGATTCAGTCAACGCAGAGATGGAAGATGTAGCCGAAGCGATTGGCGCCCTGGATCAAAGCTATGCCTTTGACGGTATCAAGAACAACCAGAACACTGCAGTTATTGCTGGCTCTGGCTTTGATGACGCGATCGACGCGCTGGCTGGCGACGACACTGGCTTCACTTTCACTATTGATAATGACGAAGGTCCAACTGGTAACACCGCTGATACACAGGCATCTAGTGCTGGTCTGCAGACTTCGCCTTTGTAAGGGAGGGCACCTTAGAGGCTGAATCAGGCGCTAAGGTTTCATAAGCAATTGGAAAGCGATGGCGCCTCAGGGGTCATCGCTTTTTTGTATTCAGCTTAGTTGTTTAATTTGATTCGCAAGCTGCCATTCATATTGGCGGATATGGCGGCGCTTATTGAATTTTGGCGCTTAGATGCTTTTAACATATTGATGAATAAAGATTTTAATTTTAAATGCTTCTTGGCAAGAGGATTGCTAAAGAATGTGCAGAGACTGACGAACTAATGCGTCGCACAAAATTAGCACTAAACTAAGTAAATATGGGGTTTAACATGAAACGCAAACTAACAGGTAGCGCAACAGGCTCATTAATACTGTTCTTTGCATCTAGCATGTTGGCGTCGGTACTGGGGCTACGTCAGGTCGACCGCATGACTACCGAACCGGGCTGGGTTGCTGGGGGAGATATTGCGGCTGGCGCAGTGATCATGCCGAGTATGCTTAAAGAAGCGCGGATCAGTGATGCCACTAATGTCCTCTCCGATCCCCGTTCGTTATTTGGCAAGCGTCTTAAAATAGCGAAAAAAGAGGGTGATACTTTTAAACCAGATGATGTGGTCGCTGCGCCAGCACGCAAGACCTTGGCGCAAGCTATCCCGGAGGGACGGGTGCTTTATACCTTAATCCCTAGTGCCGGTGGTATTCCTCACTCACAGTTAACCGGTGGTGATCGCCTCGATGTGCTGGTAACGGGTCGCGGTGGTGTAAGAACGCTAGCCCGTGATGTTCGCTTAATTGGCGTGATGGGTGGTGGTAGTACACAAGGAGCGGCAGATGGGGGCGTGATGGGTATGCTAAAGCAGAAACCTAAGAACAAGTCGGGTGCAGGAACGGGTGTGGCGCTGGTGGTTGCGGTCTATCCTGATGATGTGTACCCCTTGGCGAGTATTGGCAGTAACGACAAGGTAAGCTTGGTACTGCACGGTCGTCGCGATGTTGCCGATGGCAAACCGTTAACTGTGAGGGCTGTACCCACTCACCGTGCGGTTGAGGTGGTGTCGGGATTGAGTCGCAGCAAAGTACATATCCGTCTATGATGATTAAGTAGCAGTGTTTTATGGCGCCTGAGGCGCCATTTTTGTAAATGATAAAAGCAATACAGAGATAGTAAGGCCATAAAAGTTTTAGCTTGTTTGAATTGCATTGCAAAATGCGAAAAGTATACGTGTGATCCTAGCTTTATTTGCAAAATGCAAAAAGCACATACGCTGCTTCTTTAGTGATCTACTTATAAGTAATTGAAATATAAAAATATAATATGTTTTTAGCCGTATTCTTAAACTGGCACGTTGGCTGCAATACTTACTGCAATAGGAAAGTTCAAAGGACTTCCACACCGCATACAACAAATGCCAGATGAAAGAATCGGAGAAATAACATGAAACGCAAACTAACAGGCAGCGCAACAGGGTCATTAATACTGTTTTTCGCATCCAGCATGTTGGCGTCAGTACTGGGACTGCGTCAGGTCGACCGAATGACTACTGAGCCAGGCTGGGTAGCAGGAGGGGATATTGCTGCTGGCGCGGTGATAATGCCCAATATGCTTAAAGAAGCACGGATCAGTGATGGTGCTAATGTCATGTCGGATCCGCGCTCCTTGTTTGGTAAGCGCCTTAAGATCGCAAAAAAGGAGGGGGATACATTTAAACCCGATGATGTGGTCGCGGCGCCAGCCCGCAAGACCCTGGCTCAAGCAATACCCGAAGGGCGGGTGTTGTACACGCTGATCCCCAATGCCGGTGGTATTCCTCACTCGCAGCTAACAGGTGGTGACCGCCTAGATGTGCTGGTAACGGGTCGCGGTGGTGTAAGAACGCTAGCCCGTGATGTTCGCTTAATTGGCGTGATGGGCGGGGCTAAATCTCAAGCTCCGGCGGACGGCGGTGCGATCGCTATGCTTAAACAAAAGCCTAAGGATAAGAGTGGTAGCACTGGTGTGGCCCTGGTTGTTGCGGTCTATCCTGATGATGTGTATCCCCTTGCAAGTATCGGTAGTAACGACAAAGTGAGCTTGGTGTTGCACGGCAGCAGGGATACAGCCGACGGCAAGCCGCTAACGGTAAGAGCGGTACCAACTCACCGAGCCATAGAAGTGGTATCAGGTTTGAGCCGCAGTAGAGTCAATGTTCGGCTGTAAACTTGACTCGAAATGAGTAAATCCTAGCGAAATCGAATTGGAGATATACCCGTGAATATATTGGGCGATGAAAATAAGGAAAAGGGCGGGGCTGATTATTTTCGACGCCTACGGGGTATGGTGCATCGCCGTTTAATTGATACCTTAGATAGCGATGGCGCTAAATCATTGGGCGATACCGGCCAAGTTAAAGAAAAGTTGGAATGGATTGTTAATGACCTAAGTCGCAGCCGGGGAGTAGAAATATCTGCGGTAGAGCGAAATCAACTAGAGCAAGAAATTTTAGAAGAATTGAACGGAATGGGTCCTTTGGCGCCATTTATGCTGGAAGACGATATCACGGACATTCTTGTTAATGGGGCTCATGAAATTTGGATTGATCGCGCGGGTCGCCTGCAAAAAACCGAGGCGAGCTTTGACGACGAGGCTCACCTGCGTCGCTTTTTAGACCGTATTATTGGTGTGCAAGGACGTCACTTAGACGCCAGCACGCCAATGGTAGACGCAAAATTGGCTGACGGCAGTCGCCTACATGCAGTTATACCGCCGCTGTGTTCCAAGGGCGCAGTGGTTTCTATTCGCCGCTTTCGTAAAGAACGGATTGAACCTGCGGATTTGGTGGCGGGTGGCTTCATTAGTCAGCCAATGCTTGACCTTTTGCAAATGGCGGTGGCCGCAGGTGTAAATGTGATCGTTGCGGGTAGTGCCGCTGCGGGTAAAACGACTTTATTAAACGTGCTTTCTAAATCGATTCCCGATCACGAGCGAATTATCACCATAGAAGAAACCTCAGAACTCCGCTTGGATCATCCTCACGTTATTCCGCTCGAGTCTAGACCTGGAAATTTAGAAGGTATTGGTAGTGTAAACCTCCGTGAATTGGTGCGAACCGCGTTACGGATGCGAGCAGACCGTATTATTGTTGGCGAGGTGCGCGGCGGCGAGGTTATGGACATGCTGCAGGCCATGAACGTGGGGCATGATGGCAGCTTAACGACGGTTCACGCCAATAGCCTTGCCGATGTATTGCGGCGCTTAGAATCCCTGGCATTAATGAGTGATTCTGGGGTGCCTCGCGATTCAGTAAAAGAAATGATTGCCTCGGCCATTCAGGTGGTTGTTCATGTTATGCGCTTTCGCGACGGTTCGCGGCGGGTTGTGAGTTTGGGCGAGGTAGTGCGGCATGGCAGTGAATTGTCCGTTAAAGAATTATTCAGATTTAAGGCCGAAGGCCTAAATGATGAAGGTCGAATTCAGGGTACGCACTGGTATACCGGTGAGCCAGTCGACTTCTTAGAACGGGTTGAGGCGCAGGGCTATCCAATTGACATTGAACTTGGCCCAGTGCAAAAAACACGGAGTGCCGCGTCGTGATAGATATATTGTTGGTAGCGCTGTGTATTTGTGTCGCCGTGTACTCAGGCAATTTTTTCTGGAGTAATCGCACGGCGAGTACCGTGAGCAACACGCCAATAGATGTCTTGTTTGAAGACAAGCCGGTGCGGGTTCGCAAACCCTCAAAATTACGTGGGAGCCTACGTACCTTAAATTTGCAAGTTGAGCCAATACTGGTTATTGCCATCATTGGCCTACTTGGCGCCTGCGTGTATTTTTTGTTTATTGAGCTGTTTCCAGACATGGGCCGGTTTGCATTATTAGCTGCGGCAGGTTTTACCTGCATGGCTTTCTTTGTAATAAATGACATGAGTTTGTGGTGCCGCCGAAAATTTGAAGAACGCATGGTTGATTCGCTGGATTTAATTCAGGCCGCCATCCAAGGCGGGGTGACCGCGAGACACGCCTTGCTGGTTGCTGCAGATGCTTCTGACGGCGCGATTAAAAAAGAATTGACTGAGATCGTAGAGCGACTTGATTATGGTTTAACGATTGAAGTTGCCGTGGATCGGATGCAAAAACGCTACGACACCGAAGGAGTGCGTTTGTTTTCGCAGGCGCTGATTTCTAAATGGCATTCAGGGAGCGACTTTGGCTTGTTGCTCAAATCCATTAGCGAACTTATACGGGATCAACTCCGCTTGCGTATGTTAATTACGGGGCAATTGTCTGGGGTTCGCTACTCGGCGGTATTTACTGGCGCACTGCCTTATTTATTGGTGCCGTTATTTTTGTGGAAAGAACCCAACTGGTTTGATCCCCTAAAAAATAACCCCGACGGCGCCACCTATGTTTTGGGGGCGATATTACTACAGGTGTTCGGCTATCTTTGGTTGCGCCGCTTGTTGAGGACAGAACTATGAACGAGAGCTGGTGGTTTGACCTCGGTGTACTTGTACTGTTGATGTTTATCGGTGCGATCGCCCTTAAAATGCGGTCGGGCGGTATTGAGCAGGTTAGTGAAAAAGAGTTTGATGGCTTTGATGTTGATGATACCAAGCGGCGCTTTTCGGTTTATCCGCGAAAATTGATTCGGCAAAGTGGGTTTTCCCCAAATAGACTCTTTTGGGTCTATTGGATTAGTAAGGTGGTGCTCGCAATCTTAGTGCCGATGGTCTTGCTCGAGATATTTCGAGAAGGCCTGCTATTATGGGCGGTAGTACTTATTGCGACGGCGAGTTTTTTTGTTATTGATCTATGGTTTTTGTGGGCACGTAAAAGTCGCCGTTCATCTATAGAACGCTCACTCTCGTTTTTTGTAAATTTGATGGTTGTCTACCTGAAGTCCGGTTTAAGCCTGACACGTGCCTTTGATAGCGCGGCCCAGTACGGATTGAGTCGTAAAAATCCGCTATCCCAGGAAGTGAGCTTATTATTGCGTGAAATCGACGCTGGCCGCGCCCGCGATGAAGCCTTCACGCGGCTCGCCAAGCGCACTGGCGTCCAAGATTTGCGGAGGCTCGCTGCGGTTTTAAACGTTGGATTTAAAGTGGGTTCGCCAGTGGCTGATACCCTAGAGGCGCAGGCGCAGCTGCTGCGGGCTAGGCAGGCTCAGCAGGGAACTGCATTGGTTAATCGTAAAACCATGGAAGCGATGCTGCCGATGCTCATGGTGTGTTTCCCCATGTTTATCGTGCTGATATTTTACCCTGCGGGTGCGCAAGTTATCGAAGTAATGGGTGTGCTGAAAGATTTGTTTTAAAGTGCGATGTAAACGTATCGCGACAATTGAATGGCGGGAGCCGGTATTTACATGAAAAGTTTTGCTAAGCCATCTACATTCGCTGGGCGCAAGCCACCGCACGCCAAGCAGAAGGGTTTTATTATCACGATTGAGCTAATCTTGATCAGTACCGTTTTGGTTATAGGTACTTTTGTTGGTGTTGTTGCGATAAGAGACGCGCTGTTTAAGCAGTATGTGCAAAAGCAGTCACGGGAAGTGTCGGTATACGACGCCAATGGCTTGGTCTTGGGTAAGGCTGTCGACTATGACGAACACGAGGCGCCTCGTATTCCGTATATTGATCGCACAGTTGCGCCACTGTCGCCAGATCCCGAGCACCGTAATTACCGCGCGCTTATCGGTATCCGCGATGATCGTTTCACTAGTCGCGAACCGGTTTACTACGATGGTGAAAATTGTACGGGAACACCGTGTATTAAAGCATCCAGTGACGAGGCAGCGGATAATGTTGGAATAGAGAACCTGTCAGCTACTGGTGCGGTGAGTTATCTGTATAAAATGCAGGGCGGCCCGACATACGCTATTGGACGTTCACCCGATGGTATTAAAGGATTCTTATTCCGCGAAACCGCGAGCGCATGCCCGGTATCGCCTGAGGCGATAAAATCACGTTATATGTCGCAAAAGGTGGTGACGGGTAGCCCCTGCGAGGCGGTTGGTACGGCCGGCGGAAGCACTACCACGACTACCTCTACGGGGGAGGTCTATGTCGCTGATGCCTATACTGATTGCCTGTTAGGCACCCCAACGACGTTGGGTATCGTCGATGCTTGCGCCTGCCCCGCTAATTACGAGCAGCAAAATGATGTGGTGACGGCCGCGGCCGCGGAAATTGATGCTTCTATACTGGTTGGGCTGGACTCCATACGTGGCTTTGCCAAAGATGTTGTTAATGTTGTTGAAACAGCAGGGGTACAGGTCGGCACAGTGTGTTGCCCGGTGGGCTCGGTATTGAGCAGCACTAATTTGGCGGACACAGTTGCCTACACTGTTGTTCGGGATGCCGCGGAGGCAACGTTAACTGATGCTCGAAAACTGGCGAGAACCTTAGAAACAATAGATACCAACCTCACGCCGGGTACGATAGTTTGCATTGAAGAGTCCCAGACCACGACACCTGTGCAGGGTGGCCTACCTAGAACCTTAGTGCTAAAAGAAGCGATTCAGGTATATGCGCCCGATACAGCAGAGAATGCGTTAGCGCCATTCACCGCACCCTTTAACGTGAGTTTACCAGCCGACGTGGGTGATGACGCATGGGTCTATACCCTACCAGGGCAAGAAGGTCGTAATTAAATCTTAGTGGGAAAATATTACTTCAGTGTCGTTACCGGCGCTGAAGTGGAATCGCGTGACAAGCTAGGTTTGAAAAATAAGATTGAGTGATTCATCCACGAATTGGACGCCCCACGAAATATTCCAAAAATACAGTCTATTACTCACAAGTGTTTTATACACGTCCTTGCAATATGCGTCTGATGTTACGCCAAAAGGATAGAGGCGTCCCGGTAAATGCTAAGGCTGCCATTCACTATCAAAATGACAGCTAGCGACGAAGCATAGTTTCTTGTCGCAGTATTGGCCTATCAGTTCGCTATATTTGCAAAATAGGAATGATTTTGCATTTTATTTGCGTAGTAGAACCCTGATTTAGAGCTTCGATATTAGCGTCTACTTTAACTTGTTGTTTTTAATGGGTTATTTTTTAATTTTTTATTGGCATCGTCTTTGCTGTATCTAATATATGAATGATTAATCTCCCTAGGCGAGAATGTTTAGGAATTAAATGAACTTAAAGGTAGGTAGATATGAGTATTAGCGAAGCGAAGAAACAAGATTTAGATGCCCTTATTGTTGCTAAACACACGGACCATATGTTTAAGCACGCAGACATTAGTCATTACATGGGCGAAATTATTTCTGAGGCCATTCGGGAGAATCACTTCTATATGGTTTACCAGCCACAGTTCGCCCTTGGTACCGGAAAACTACTTGGCTTTGAAGCCTTAGTACGATGTCAATCACCTGAATTTGGTTTAGTTTCGCCAGCTGATTTTATTCCTTTTGCGGAAGAGAATGGCGATATTGTCGCGATTGGGAAATGGATATTTCGTCAAGCATTACTGGATTTAAAATGTCTGCGTCAGCAGGGATTAGATGATGTGTACATGTCAATAAATCTGTCGCCCGCCCAATTTGTCGCTGGTGATGTATTTGAACAGATAATGGTGCTGCTAATGGAGTTTGATTTACCTGCATCAGCGCTAAAGCTGGAGCTGACAGAAACGGCCTTGATTCGCAATGCTGATGTGGCAGCGCGGACTTTTCGAGCGTTCCAAGATGAAGGCGTACAAATTTGGCTTGACGATTTCGGTACGGGGTTCGCATCGATAAATTTACTGCGCGAATTTAAAATTGACGGGCTTAAAATTGATAAGAGCTTTGTCGACGGAATTCATCGTAAAGATGATGATTTTACTATATGCAGCGCTATTATTGCGATGGCACAGCGTCTAGGTTTACACATTATTGCAGAAGGCATTGAGGATGAAATGCAAATGCAAATTTTGGGGCAGCTTGGTTGTGATAGCGCGCAGGGATTTTTACTTGCCAAGCCCCAGCCGATTACTACGTGTATTGCGAATTGGACACCCAAATTAAATTAATTAAAATACAAGCTCGGCCTAGCTTGTTATAGGTTTCGAATAGCTGTAATTTAAAGCTTACATTGGCTCCGGCACTGTCTGTAAGGTGCCAGATATTAATAATTTTGGGGCCGGTAATGAGTGACGTTAAACGCACGTTTTTGAAAAACTTAAGCTGGCTTGCCGCCGGCGAAATGATGGTTAGGGTCTCACGATTACTTACAACCTTGATTCTGGCCCGCTATCTCACCCTCAATGACTACGGTCTTGCCGCACTCGCCATTGCGAGTGCGGAAATTATTCGGATACTGGCCAGTAATGGTGTAGGTAACCTCATTGTGAAAGCGGATGAGGCTAATTTACGCACAATATCAATTACCGTTTTTTGGCTAAATCTTGCGATTGGCCTAGTCATGTTCTTGCTACAATATTTTCTAGCACCGGCAATAGCTGATTTGTACGGAACTGCGTTATTAGAAGATTTGTTAAAAACCCTCGCATTCACCCACCTAATATATCCTTTTGCGATGGTGCAGTTTAACTTGTTGCAACGCAGCAGCCGAATGAAGGAAGCTGGCTTGATTATGGGTCTAACGGTTACTGCAGACAATCTGCTGTCAGCGGTGTTAGCCCTCATGGGGTTTGGTGTGTGGTCGGTAATCTGGCCGAAATTGCTTGCTGCCTCGCTCTGGGTGGTGATAATTAATACTCGGGTATTTTGGCGGCCAAGCTTAGAATTTGCTTGGTCTGAATTGCGTAGTATGCGTCGTTACTCAGGGGGCGTACTGCTCGCTGAAGGCCTAAAGAACGTACGTAACCAATTTGATATGTTTATTCTAGGTAAAGTCTTGTCGCCTGAGGTTTTTGGTCTGTATGCGTTTGCTAAAAATGCGGGTCTTGGTATTAGCTTGTCGCTGACCGCTGGTTTCAATACCGCTTTGTTGCCGCGCTTATGTGACGCCTACCGAGACGGAGAAAATGTCGCCAGGAGTTATTTTAACGCCCTGCGTACGGCACTAGTGGTTATTGCCCCGCTTATCTTATGTCAGGCGCTATTAGCGCCAATCTATGTTCCGATTGTATTTGGAAAGCAATGGGAACCGGCGTCGCTATTAGTAACATGCCTTTGCCTTTCCGCAATTCCACGTATGATTTTTGACTCAGGTAGCATGTATTTTCGTGCGCTTGATAGGTTGCGAGCTGAAAATATGATTGCAGTTAGTTTTACGACAATTTTCGCCGCTGGTATTTTTATCTTAGCGGGTAAAGGAGGCATTGCTGTCGCGCTGGGAATGATTGCGTTCTACAGTTTGGTAAGTGCGGTATTCCTCGCGTCGGTATATCGCGCAATGCCACGGCGGACTAACGTTTAGTATCTGTGTTGTTCGCACCAATTGTTTGGCGGATGCGCACCGCAATATCAGACTTAGGGTGTGGGTCCTTCATATTGTGATGAATTATTGAAGTGATTTGCATAATGCAAATCACGCTGACTTTGCTGACGTTGCATGTTTTTTTATTTTTTATAAATTGTAATTAAATCAATTGGTTATAATGTTTATTTGGCTTGGCACAGCGGTTGCAATTGTAATAGTAAGTTTATTTATTACTCGGAGCACACCGCCATGCAAGCCATTAAACAGCAGATTAATTTTTTCTTTCCTTCGTTTTTCTTTGTCCTTATCTCGCAGCTCCAAAAGCTCAATGAGTGGCTGTATCGGGATGCCTATAAGCGGGTTTACGACGTAACTTTGAGTGCCTTGTTGGTTTTGGCGTTGTCTCCATTGTTATTGATCACCGCACTAGCCATTTTGATCGAGAGTCGTGGTGGTGTGTTTTTCCACCAAAAGCGTGTCGGCAAAGATGGCGTCGTTTTCAAAATGATTAAATTTCGTTCAATGAGCACCGATGAAAAATTGCATGCCGAAGTTGCAGCAATGGAAAGCGATCGCGACGGTGTATGCCGAAAATTTGTGAACGATCCTCGTGTAACGCGAGTTGGCAATATTATTCGTAAGCTTTCTATTGACGAACTTCCCCAGCTAATAAACGTGCTGCGCGGCGAAATGTCATTGATTGGTCCACGTCCAGCATTGATATCAGAAGTTGAGCAATACAGCGACTACGACCGTCAGCGTTTAGATGCACTGCCAGGTATTTCCGGTCTGTGGCAGGTATCCGGCCGCGCCGACTTGAGCTTTGAACAACAGATCGACCTGGATTTGCGTTATATCCGCGAACGTAACTTATTCAACGACATTGTTATCACTGCAAAAACAATTCCCGCTGTATTACTGGGTGCCGGTGCCTACTAAGACTGGCACAGGGCAGAGAGGAAATGTGTGTCGCGTTATTGTATTAACGAGAAATTTAAATTGCATTGCAAAATGCGAATACTAGCAAAGTGGTTTCATTTTTAATAGCTGAGTGTAAATAAAGTTGTTAAAAATCAAATGGATATAATTTTTGTGGCGCTGGCATAACGATTGCTAATAATACGACACAGATGACCGAATCGATAAAAGGAATACAAAATGAACTCTTTTGCTCATACGCCAAAGGACAACACAATTACCGTTACGCGCCCAAAGGTCAGTGTTGTCATTCCGATGTACAATGCGGCTGCTTACTTGCAGGAATGCCTTGATTCAGTACTCGCGCAAACTTTTCGTGATTTCGAAGTTATTTGCGTAGACGACGGTTCACCGGATAATTGCGCTGAAATTGTATTGGCCTGCAATGACGAGCGCGTTATTTTGGTACAGCAGCAAAATCGGGGCCTGGCTGGCGCGCGTAATACTGGCGTGTGTTGCTCAGTAGGAGAGTATGTGGCGTTTCTCGATTCAGATGACCGTTGGGATCGGCGTAAGCTTGAATTCCATGTAGGTCATTTAAATGCGAACCCTGAGGTCGGAGTGAGCTACAGTGCGTCACAGTTCATGGATGACGACAGTAATGATATGGGTATTGGTCAGCACCCTAAATGCGATAATGTGAGTCCTCAGGACATATTTTGCCGTAATCCAGTTGGCAATGGTTCAGCACCCGTTATCCGCAGGGAAACACTGAATGATATCGAATTTATTCGTCCGGAGGCGGGCCATTACGGTTCTATGTATTTCGACGAAAGCTTTCGTCAATCTGAAGATGTTGAATGTTGGTTGCGAATCGCCCTGTCCACAAAGTGGAAGTTCTCAGGTATCCCAGAGGCGCTTACCTGGTACCGTGTTAACGGAGAAGGCTTGTCGGCCAATTGGCGCCGTCAACTCGAGTCTTGGGAGCGCTCAGTTGAAAACAACCGCAATATTGCCCCTGAGTTTATTGCAAAATGGGAAGGCTTGGCACGTGCGTATCAATATCGGTATTTAGCCCGCCGAGCTGTACAGTCTAGGGATTCGGAGAGCGCGACAACACTGCTGGGCTTGGCTTACAAATCAAATAGCCTTATTTTACTAAAGGAGTTTGGTAAAACGGCGGTGACGACAGCATGTACCTTGTTGTTAGCGACGCTACCTGTCGCGCAGTACGATAGTTTAGAGCGTAAGGTAATGGCGATAGCGGCTTAAGATTATGACTAAAGTCGCTATGGTAGGTGAATCTCAGGAGCAGGTCGGCGTCCCAGCGTTGGGTCGGTTGAGTGTATCTCTTATCGTCAGTCTTTTTAGCTTAATGGTCGTATTATTGGCTAGTCGCGAATCTGGGTTAGAGTTGGCTGATCTAACCGATGACCCTAGTCTTAGCAATAGTCGTGCGTGGTTCGCCGGCGGCTTGTCTACATTTGGTTTAATTCTCATGGCGATGGCAAGTGGTGTTGGATTTTTCTCGGTTAGTTTAAGAAAGTCTCTCTCAGTGGGTCGTCGGAGAACTAGTGCGTCGTTCTGGTTAGGTGTATGTAGCCTTATATTATTGCTGGATGACGCTTACATGCTTCACGACAGCTTTTTCCCAACCGTGCTAAATACCCCGGAAATTATTCCCCAGCTACTTATCGGCGGTAGCGTGTTTACAACGCTATTTCTTTTTCGCAAGGCGATCGGCGTGTCATTTTTATTCGCTATTCCTGCCGTTTGCTGTTGGTCATTGTCGGTGTTAATTGATTTTGGTCTTGATGATTCCGCGTTAATTGTGTTGCTGCTTGAAGACGGCTTCAAAATATTGGGAATTTGTTTTTGGTTGCAGTTTTGCTGGGATATGGCCCGTCGCAGTGTAAAGCAAATGATAAGTCAGATCGGCGCCGAGTAAGCGTTCTCGCTCATCTTCGGAATAGCGGGAGTTATCTTCCTTTCATGAATAACAGTTTTAGTTCCCACTTGAGCCTGCGCTTTGGCAGCATGAAAGTACGCTTATCACGCAGCAAGCGTTTGCCTTCGGTTTTTTTGCCTGCCAAGATGTTTAGTTGGGCAAGGTGAAGTAAGTGGTTGGCCGTGACTCTTAGCATGTCCTTACGTCGGCTGTCCTTTGTTGTATTGGCATACGCGCGTAGACGGCGACTAAAAGGACATTCTTCATTTGGCACATTATTAATACAGGCGCGGTTGTCCGATTCCTGTAAATAGTAGGTGCATTGGGTGCGCGAATAGGCCATTTGCCATTGGTAGGCAATACGTATCCAAAGATCCTGGTCTTCGCCAATCGGCTCACCCTCTGGGAAACCGCCTACTTGATCTAATACTCGCTTAGGGATGCAGCAACTCGACGGCATAATGGGTACTTCACCGCGACTAGCTACCACAAAGAAGTCGTATTCAAACTGCTCGACTTTGTTTAGATATTTAGGAAATACAGGAAGCACAGGCGTGTCTTTTCCCGTTTTAAAACGATGGGAGTAGGCTGTGGAATAGGCCCCTGCTGTTGGAAATTTTTGAATAAGATCAGAAATTTCGCTCAAGAAATCGCGAGCCCAGAGATCGTCGCCATCTAAAAAACAAAGGTAGTCGCCCTTGGCCTGGGCTATTCCAGTATTGCGTGCCTTGGATACGCCGCCGTTGGCTTGGCGAATTAGGCGAATTCGAGGTTCTTGCTCTTGCATCGCTTCTACGAGTTTTGCACCATCGTCTTTTGAGCCATCATCAACGATCAGAACCTCAAAATCACTGACTTCCTGCTGCACTACGGAGTAGAGCGTATCGACGATATGGGCCGCCTTATTGTAAAGGGGAATGATAATGGAGAATTTAAATTTGCTCATAAGGCATGGTTCCAGTTTAATTGCGCCTTGCGACATGCTTCAGCTATGTCGAGCTTGGGACTAATATAGTTGTTGCTGCTTATGTTCAGCAGTCTTTCGTAGAGCCAGTCTTGGTCTATTTGACCACTATCGCTGGCGAACTCTGCTGCTTGGCCTATATCCCGGCACCAATTATGACATTTAGGGTGGTAGTTGAGTGCAATGCAAGGCGTCTCGCTCAGGTAGGCGAATATTGCGGCATGCAGACGCATAGCAAGGATTCCGCTGAGTTTGCTAATCTCGTGAATTGCAGTGTAGGGGTTTGCATGGTAATCGATAACTTTACAGGGAAGGTCGCCAATTAAGGCTTTTAATTGTTGATGAACTTGCTGGTCGCCTAGTTCATCATGACCATTAAAATCAATAAGACGAATTTCGTGAGGTTGTTCTGCGCAGAATTTACGCAGCGCGGCGGCTATGGATTTAAGTCGTGCGAGTTCAAGGTCTTCGCGGCCGACAAAGCGTTCAACCGGGCATAACGCAACACCGATAGCAGCTTGGCGTTGTTCAGCCAGAGCTGAAGCAAACTCAGGCTCGTAACGCAGGCCAGGGGCGAGATCAAAGGTCAATGCAATATTGGCATTCGGGGCTATGCTGCGTGCAATGTCGTAACTATCGTGATCCCTAAGACCAGTGAAACTGCAGGCGTTAAGGAAGTCGGCACAAGCCTTTTCGGCCTTGTTGTCGACAAATGGGCCAATGCCAACACCCGCGGCGATATGCTGGTTAGCTTGCGCTAGTTGCAAGTACTGGCGTTTTTGATGGATATCCTTGGCCGTGTGTAAGACTGAACCACCGCCAATAATAATATGCTTGCTGCGCTTGGCAGCCCAGTATTTAAGCAAACGGTCCTGCCCTCGAAAGCGTTGCTGAGAACTTTGTATATTGCTTAGCCCGAGGCGCAGTGGCGCTTCACTATTCTTTGCAGCGGTTGCGGCTATATGTTCGGCATCAAAGCGCTGTCTGGCGCCAGCGGCTGCAGCGGCCATTAACATGTCGTCGCCGGTGTTGCGCATGCCATAGAAACCGACTAAAAGGGCGTCATATTTTTGCATGAAATGATTTCTCTATAGTGTCAGAGCGAAACGCGATGCCAATCAAGACGAGCGCTGGCCAAAAAAGATAGGCGAGAATCTCTAGATTTTCACCAAAACTGAACATAAAAATAATAAAAATACATGCAAGTGCTGCTTGAGCCGTTTTACAACTCTGCGCGCGTGCAATTAATAGGATAAAAGTACAAGCCATGGGAATGGCTAGTGCGAAAAAGCCGACCACCCCTTTAACAAATAGTAAACCGAACCAACTGTGGTGAGAGCCTATCGGCATATATTCAACGAGGTGCGGGCCGCGTTCGACAACACCGTGACCCCAGATTGGCGCCTCATCTTCCCAGCGTTGAATGGCAATACGACCCAGCGCCGCCCGCACTCGACTCGATCCGGCTCGAGCGCCTTTAAATTCATCTACTGACGATTCAACAAACGCCATTAGCTCGGTGGCGAGGACCGCCATTGCAGATATGCCGACGCCACCTGATATCCACAGCGCCGGCGATTTAAGTCTAGAGATGAAAAACACCGCTGGCGATACAAATAACATGGCGACTAAACCGGCGCGCGATTGGCACATTAAGCACATTGCGACGCTCGCAGTGATACCAATCCAACGCCAGCGTATATTCTTTTCATGGAGCGCAAAGACAAAGTAAAAATTAGCCACCAAACCAGCTGCTGGCGCCCAAGGTGTGAAAAAGCGCCAGCGCGGGCCAAGTGATTCCGGATTGATGCCATATAGTTGAAACTCGAAAAACTCGGGGCCGGGGCCACCAATCGCTTTTAGTGGCGATATATAAATTGTGCCAGGAATTGGTGTATAGGCAGCGAGGACAAAAAGTGGAATAAGGATTAATGTATGCAGACAAATAATGCAGCATGCGCGATAGATAATTTCAGGGCGTATCGGCAATGTTGCGCCAATCATGATAAAAATTGCTAACAAAGCCCAGCCTTTGGCCCAGCCGATGCTGGATTTGATGATGGCGGGAATGCCCAAGTAGAAATCTAAGTGGCCAAATACGAGGGCGATCTCCATAATGAACATGCCCAATAGCCACATCAGCACAAGAGGGTGCGGCACAATTTGAATGCTTTTGGCGCGCATCTGCTGCGGCAGCCATAAGTTGTAGGCCCAGTAGCCCATTAGCAACCAACCTAAGACCGGCGCAATGATATAAACAGCCCCTAATACATAGAAAGGGTAGGTCAGTATTAAAGCGTACCAAACCCACTTTTCGATAATATTTTCTGGATTAATTGTTTGCGCTTCCATAACAAAAACAGTCCGAATAAGGTCATGCCGCTACCCATGATGCCGCCAACAATGGCCAAAATTTTATTTGGTGATGCAGGGTTAATCGGAAGCGAAGGCGATGCAAGCAATTGAACCAGAGGATATGAGCCAAAGATATCAGTTTTACTTGTGTCTATTTGGGTAACCGCTGAGGTGTAAACAGCTTCAGCAACTTGATAGTTACGCTCTAGTTCGTCGAGTGCTGCAGCTTCCTCTGCAAATTGTTTTAGGCTGTTACTATGCTGGCTAATTGCATTGTCTAATTGCTTTATTTTACTTATTTGCCCCTCGATTTTTGCGAAGGAAACTAATAAATCTTGAAATAATGTGCCATTTTGGTTGGCCTCACTTAGGCTAATTAGCTTGATTGTGTTCATATCTTTGTGGCCAACCAATACAAAGCTACGGTCTTGGAGAGCGTCTAGGGTGGCATCTTGTTTGGCATCTTCCTTTACGATGGATGGATGAGCTTCACCCCATTTAGAGCGATACACGGCTAGGGTCGCAGTTGCACTTTGATAGTTGTTGAGATGTTCCCGAAATTGTTGGTCTGCGTTGAGGATAAATGCGCTGGCGGCAAGTTGCGGAGTAATGCCCATGCTGCGGGACAGCTGCCCTACATATCCACTCACTTCGTCGCGACTGGCTAGACTGTTTATCCGCTCTTCTTTCAATCGTTCGAGGCGCAGACTTAGTTCCTCATATTGACGACCGGATACGTATTCAGAATTTTGTTTATGCAGAATAAGCGCCATCTGTGATTCCTTGAGACGGGCACGATAAATAGAAAGAGCCTGACTGATTCCATCTTCGCGCGCCTGTAGCTCATCATTGCGAAGCTCTTCGATTCTGCTGTTAAAAGCCTCCACGAGTGCACTCGATCGTTTTTGTGCTTCGGTAGGACTGCCGGCCTTGGTGGAAACTTGGATGATGGCTGTTTCATCTACCAGCTTAACTAAAGGCTTGCCAAAATCGGCATATTCAATGCCAAGTTCACGGGCGGCGGTGCCGATTACTGTGTCGCTGAGCAGCATTTCTTTGTAGTTGACCCGTGGGTTAATGCCGCGGGTGCTAAAAGGAGAGCTGCTGCTACTGCTCGCTTCACCAATGTTCTCTAAATTGACCTTAGAGCTACCAGTTTTACCTGGTAAAACAAATGCAAATTTACTTACGTACTTAGGGGGCGAGAACATGTACAGGGCAACCAATCCCCAGATCGCAGTAAACGCAATAACGCCGACTATAATATAGCGTGTCCACCGGGGTTTATTAGCGTGCTTGTTGTAAGCTTGCAGCTCGCGGTTTGCTTCGACAGTTGCGCTCATAATTCAGTCCTCTTTAGCGCAGCAGTTTGAAGGGTGAAACAATGTCAGATATTGCTTTGGCAATATCGCGGACATTGGTTAAGGTTGAGTCGTAGCAGCTGATGGTATCGTTGGGCATTAAGTAAGGGTTTAAACCCTCCACATCGGGGTTGCGCAGTAATTCTTCAATATTCCGCTCGATGACTTCGTTTTTGCCTGTCAGTGGGTTCTGTCCAACAAGTACGACGTAACGTGACGAATTGGTCATTCGTGTGCCGCCAGTACAGTTGCCAGAGACCACCGCCTGAAAAAGCCGTGAACCATAGGGCATGCTGCTAGAGAAGTTGCCGACGGCGGCTTGTGAATTATTACGCGCGGTTTCAGTTAGGTTGGATATAAAAACGCGAATACCCTTGGGTGTTATTTGTGTTGGTCGAATCAATGAACGCTGTAAGCAACCTGTGCTGGGAACGATAATTTGATCACCTGCGATTAGCGGGACGTCCGCGGTGCTATGCCCCGAGAATATACCAGCCAAATTAATTTCTTGTTGCCAGCCATCGCGAATTAGAATGATTTTATCGACACGCGCATCTGGACGCACCCCAGATGCGCTGCGAAGCGCTTCGCTCAAGTAGCGTTTAGTGGGGTAGTCCCCAGTGATAACACCTTTGTCTTCATGAGTTTGTTGTGGATTTAAATCATTGATGAGTTGGCGTCCGGGTTCATATACCGCACCAGATACTGACACCATGACTGGCGCCCACTGTAAGGGACGAACGCTAAGTCTTAGCGTGTGGGCGAGGAATATTTGTTCCTGAATGAGTAGCATACTTAGACGTGTTTCGACTTCCTCAGTATCCAAACCGACAACTTTAATCGGCGGTAGGTAGGGGAGCTCGATATTACCGTCATGGTTGACAAGATATTCTCCGCTGAACTCGTCGCCCTCGTGTATTAGGATTTCAATTTTGTCGCCCGGTGATAAAGGTAAAAGCCGACTGCTACGGCTTTCATTGCTGCGCGGTGTGCCTGGATTTCGAAAGGCGGTCGGAAGTGGTTCAGTAACGGAGTAATTGCTGTTGTCGCCGGCAAAACGCGTTGCGTCGTCGGTGCAGCGATCGGTGTATAAACGGCTGAACTCTTGGTCGACGCTAGACTCTGCTTGCATCCTGGCCTCGTCGTGACGCAGGTCGTTGACTCGGCTCGATGAATGTCCGGCACACCCAACGGTTAGGCTCAGTAAAAGAACAGGCCATATCTGGCGTGGTGTTGATCTGTACGCTGCGGTGATCTTCATGCTGTTCATTCCGTTGGTTTGTGTTCTTACTCAAGGGTTTTACTGGTTACACCCTATACAGAGCAGGACTCGTGCCAAAAAACATATTATAAATAATTCTTATTTATCAGTAGCTTGAGCATTTTTTATGTTATTTTCTTGCTTGCTGTATTTGCAAATTGCAATTCCTGTTATTTGTTTCGCAAATTGCAAATCATTATGAATAAACCGTGAGCTTGTCTACGCCTCTATAACTATACACTTTGTGGCTAATGGTAGTTTAGATGTAAGTATAGCCCTTGTTTTGGGCTATATGGCTTAGCTTACGGTATTAAACTGCACGGCGGAGTCTTAATAAAAACAGTGGGTTGCCGATAATATAGCGCTTCCACATCCGGCTTGGTTCTTGAATTAAGCGCCAAGTCCACTCCATGCCAAGTTCCCGTAGCCATAGCGGTGCCCGCGATACTTTTTCAGCGTAAAAGTCGAACAGTCCACCAACTGCCATAACAACGGGAGTTTCAAGTTGGTCGCGGTGATCCGCAACCCATTGCTCCTGCAGCGGTTGGCCCATCCCAACCAAGACGATATCGGCTTGGCTACGATTGATGCCGGCGATGACATCGGTGCAATTGTTTTTATTGAAAAAGCCATTTTGAGTGCCGGCAACGCGAAGCTTAGGGTAGCGTTTTTTCATGTTGGCCATCGCGGATTGAGCAATACCTTCTTCGCCGCCGAGCATATAAATGCTTTTTCCGCTCGCTGCTAACTGTTCACATAATAGGGGCAGCATATCAGTTCCGTTAATGTTGCCTTTGCGGCGGATACCGGCATGGCGACATGCTACTTCAATACCGCTGCCGTCAGGGAGTAAGTAGTCGACCTTGTTCAGCAGTTCGCGAAAGCTTGCATTATCGTAGCTTAAATTTAATGTGTGGGCGTTGGCGAAGAACACAGTCTTCTTGGCGCGCTTGCTAATGGTATCGGCTATGCTCGCAAGTGCTTCATTCATGGTGACATTGTGAATCTCTACGCCGAACACCTTGAATTTAGGGGTGTCTTGCAGCTCCTTAGTGTTGCTGTAGAGCATACCGGCTAAAAGAGATTTTACGATGATCGCCGCTTGTTGCTTTAGACCGCCATTTTCTGCGAATTCAATGTTGCAGGCGTTTTCGTCAATGAACTCTAAGCCCGAAATACGGCGCAGTTCAAATAGAGAGAAAATACCTGGTTGAACTGAAAAATGCGATTGTTCTTGAGTAGCTGGAATGCTGTCTTGGATCCGCAATAAACGGTTCCCGGCTAAGCGAATATCGCCGCGAACAACGTTCCACAATAAAGGCATGCGGCTCATTGTCGCACGCTGGCGGAGTGTTTTCGCTGTCAGTGTCTGTTTAGACGTAGTACGAAACTGATGAACATAAAACACAGGACGTTTGGCCCATAACTGGCTGGCAATGTGGGCAAATAGTAGTGGTGAAATAAATACCAATGCGATGGCGGCAATAAGGCGCTCGACGATTGGGGTATGACGGTTGCTGCTTGTATTGATGCTCATGGCTAATCTCCCTGTTGACGGGGAGATATATCGCAATGGCCATGCCAGCAATTAAAATTATTTTAAGTCTTTGAATTTATAGTATTTTTTAATGTATTTATAATTTTTAAGATTTCTTGGTCTCGGATTGATTTGCAATTTGCAATGCAATTTCTGGTGGAATAGCAAACTGCGTTAGGATGTCGGCGACTAGCTAGAACCTGCCGCCGATAAAAGTTATTGGTCGGCTAAAAACTGATTTATTGCTTTGGTCGTTCGAGTAATGATGCCGTCGCAAAGTAATAAATGATTACTCAGCTTTGCGTGATCTTGCAGGTCGCAAGCAGTCTCGATGTTTTGTGCTAATTCCTGAAACGGCACCGCGCCGCAGTAGCCCGCACTGCTTTTACAACTGTGGGCCATTTCTCTTACTAGCTTAAGCTCAGGCTGTCCGCCACTGCATTCAAGGAAATTTTTAAATTTTTCTAATTCTTGGACAAACATCGTCATGATTGCTGCTGCAGCTTCTGCAGAGGTGTCGGCAATAAGTCGATTAACAATACTATCGTCGAGATAGACTTCGCGGTTTGGTGTCGCAATATGTTCCTTGGTTTTTACTCCCGGATGTGGATCAGTTTTACTTAAACTGAATGTAGCTACCAAATCCAGAAAATCTGTGCGGTTGACCGGCTTGGGTAAAAATGCATTCATGCCGCTCGCCAAACAACGTTCTATGTCAGTATGAAATGCGTTTGCGGTCATGGCTATAATGGGGATGCTGGCCCATTTCTCTCCAGAGCTACGGATTTGCTGAGTGGCGCTTATGCCATCAAGTTTAGGCATTCTAACATCCATTAAAACCAGGTCGTATTGGTCTTGGCTGAGTGCGGCGACTGCTTCTAATCCATTATTGGCTATGTCTACTTGGTAGCCTGCGCGATTGAGCATGGTTTTGGCAACGAGTTGATTCGCTGGATTATCTTCCGCTAATAATATTTTCTTGGCGTTTCGGGCTTCCTCTTCTGATTTTTCCTTGAGTGCTTGTACGGTTGTCGTTGGCTCTTTTCCGCTTACGATCATATTTAGGCGTTGGATGAAACTAGATGTTTTAAAGGGGCGCTGCAATACGTGGACGAAACCATGGGACTTAGCGTCAATGATGACGTCCGGAGCGTAGGGTCGGGCGTAGAGCAAGATATTTTGTTCACTAATGCCAAGGTTGGGAGCGATGTCCTGTAACGCGGCAGAAAATCGGCTGGAACTAGTGTCAACGATAGCAAATGGACTGGTCTCCTTAATCGTTGATCCTGTCGTGAGTGTGGCAGGATCAATGAAATTGCATTTGACGTCGAGCATATGGCATTGTTCTGAGATGGCTTGTCTAAATGAGATATTGTCTGAGAGCACTGAAATAGAGGCCTTGCCAGGGAATTCAGTAAGAGCAGATTTGTGATTTTCTGTGGTAGTAAAGGGGATCACGACCTTGAAAGTGGTGCCTGAGTTAGCCTCGCTTTTAATGCTGATTCTACCCCCGAGCAGGTTGGCTAAATCGCGACATATTGCTAGACCGAGCCCTGTTCCGCCATAAGACGCAGTGTCGCTATTGTCCACTTGAGAGAACTCTTGAAACAAGCTGCCTTGCTTTTCTGTAGGGATGCCAATGCCGGTGTCACTTATGGTAAATATAATATCTAAGTGCTTGTGCTCCGGATGTTTGTCGCCAAGCATAACTTTGAGAATGACGCCGCCCACGTCGGTAAATTTCACGGCGTTATCCATTAAATTGTTGAGGATTCGGCGAATATGGCTGGAATCGGAAATAAGCTCTGCCGGTATGCGAGGGTCTACGCAGCAGCCGATATTAATTTCCTTGGCGCCGGCGCGAATACTGATGACATCACTGACTTGCTCGCAGAGCTCTACCAAATTGAAAGCACGTGGTGTGACTTTTTGCTGGCCGGCTTCAATTTTAGAAAAATCTAAAACATCTTCAATGATACCAAGCAAGCCGTGGCCGGCTTCTAGCGAAGTTTCCGCGAGTGGCAGTTGCTCGTCGGTAAGCCCCGAGTCGAGAAGCAAATCCATACAGCCAATAACAGCGTTAAGTGGCGAGCGAATTTCGTGACTCATATGGGCAAGAAAACGGGATTTCGCGTCATTGCTTGCTTCAGCAATTTCCTTCGCTTTGCTTAGCGCGGCTTCGCGCGCTTTGCTGTCGCTAATGTCTCGGATCGAAGCGGTGAAGTAAGTTGTACCGTTGTACTCCTCGGTAGGTACCACAGTGAGCTCACAGGGGAAGGTTTCGCCATTGCGGCGGATGGCTTCAATTTCGATTCGATTGTTAATTACAGGGCCTGTGCGGCTAACATGGAAACGCCCCATGCCTTCGTTGTGAGCGGTGTGCATATTTGGTGGAATAACAATATCGGCGACATGCTGACCGATGGCTTCTTCGCGAGCGTAACCAAATAATGTTTCAGCAGAAGGGCTGAATTCGTGGATGATACTATTGCTGTCGATGGTGACGAGCGCATCGAGGTGCGAGTTATAAAGCGAACGGGTAATGATCTCTGTGCGTCTTTGACGATACTGAACACTGCCTAAGGAAAAATGATCGGCTAGAACCGAAACAAGATAGGGTGTGTCCGAATCGTTGGTACGCTGAACTTGCACAAGGCAGCGTGATTGACTATTTGGCAGCTGTGCAATGATGCTGGATTGAGTGCCGTCTGCAGCTAACGCTAGCTCAGTATTAACTACCTCCATTAACTCTGGAAAGGTGTCACTAATCCGATGTTGAGGCTTTAAGTAATTTAGCGGCGATGTTGATGGGCAATCTACGCTGGTGATAAGCCCGGTCGAATTCAATACGAACGCCGCGAGAATTTCGGTTTTAGCATGAGGAATTGAGGCAGTGCTTATTGCCATTAAGGATACTCCGCAGGCTTTATGTTTATGGGTAATAAATAGATGTTAGCAGAAAGTCTTGCCGAATCACCGCGCACCGTAAATATAATGGATATTTGTGTTTTGGTAATAGCTTAACCGCGCATATGCGTCTGCGGAGCTGCCTGCTGGCATTAATTCAGATATGCGTTGCACTTTGATAGGCAAAATGCGAAAAATCAGTCTACACTAGTATAAATAGTCGTATAAAAATTGCGAGAATTAAGTTAAGATATTGAAATATAACGATATTTTATTAATCTTGCATATTGGTTTGGAAATTGCTTTATGTGGGTATATTGAGGCCTAAGAGCCCTCGCGGTCATGTTATAGCTGAGAGTTGAACCCATGAGTACAACAACGTTACGAATTTTACTAGCTGATGATAGTCTCCCCAGCTTGATGACGACTCAAATCATGCTTGAAAAAATGGGTCACGAGGTATTGGTTGCCACCGACGGCGAACAGGCGCTGGCATTGGCTATGCGCGATCGTTTTGATCTTTTACTTTTAGATGAATACATGCCGGGACTACCCGGTTCGGCCGTGACTATGCGGTTGCGACAGTCTGCTAGCGAAAACAGTAGCAGTTGTATTATCGCACTGAGTGGCGTTCATAAAGATGAGGAGCGCCAGCGTTTATTAGATTCCGGTATTGATGAACTGATAATCAAACCGGTCACCGCTGACCGGCTTAAAGTGGCGGTAACCAAATTCTTTCCAATTTCTTCCACATCGATGGATGCGGACGTTGTGAGCAAGCTATTTGTTGATCTTGGCGACGAGGTGGGCCAGCGTTTGTTGGGTATGTTTGTTGAGGAATTGGTGCAGATGAGCGTTCGTGTCACGCAGTCCTTGAAGAACGATGATCTTGATGAGTTGTTGGCGGTTTCACATATTTTGAAGAATTCCGCGAGCCTCTATGGGGCCACTGATCTTGCTGATTTCGCACGAGAGCTCAATGAAAATACCGAGCGTTTTACGGCGGACATACCTGGCGCTGCAAACACCTTATTAACGTCTATTAATAGCGCGCACCACGCCGCAAAAGAGTATGCTCTTGCAGCAGCTCGAGGGAGTAAGTAATGGCACAGCCTTTGGTATATGTCGTAGAAGACAGTTTGTCGAGTGGCGCGTTGTACTCCAGTTATCTTGAGCAGGCGGGGTATGCTACTCAGCATTTCACTGATGGTCATTCGGCGTTGGTTGCGATAAAAGATAATATGCCTGATGTTGTATTACAGGACGTATGCCTGCCAGATATCAGTGGCTTAGAAGTTCTGAGTTTTATAAATCGTCAAGATAATCCTGCCCCGGTGGTTATCATTACTGCTAATAGTTCAATAGATGTTGCAGTGGATGCAATGCGATTAGGCGGTTTTGATTTTATTGAAAAGCCATTCTCTAAGGAACGTTTATTGACCGCGGTTGGTGGCGCGCTTAATCAGCTTAAGGTCGAGGAAAGTGCGGTTCCGGTGAAATCTGTGGCTGACGCTGACGCGCACGGTAAGGGCGGCGTTCGCGATCATTTTGTGGGCGATTCATTGGCCATGTCGACGGTATTTCGCTTATTAGATAGCGCTGCGAAGAGTAAAGCGAGTGTTTTTGTTACTGGGGAAAGCGGTACGGGTAAGGAGGTATGTGCATTTTCTTTGCATAAAGCAAGTGCTCGACACGACGGACCGTTCATTGCGATCAACTGTGCGGCAATTCCAGCAGATCTATTTGAGTCAGAAATATTCGGTCACGAGAAAGGCGCATTTAGTGGCGCGGTTAGTCAGCGCAAAGGTGCGGCTGAAATGGCGGCTGGAGGAACACTGTTTCTCGACGAACTCTGCGAGATGGATTTGAATTTACAGGCTAAGTTACTGCGGTTTTTGCAAACGGGTACTTTTAGCCGTGTTGGTGGGCAAGCTGTATTGAATAGTGATATTCGTATTGTCTGTGCAACCAATCGTGATCCTGCGAAGGAGGTTGGCGAAGGACGTTTTCGCGAAGATTTATACTATCGCCTCAATGTTATTCCAGTGCAGCTACCGCCATTGCGTGAGCGCGGGGCTGATATAATGTTGCTTGCCACCCATTTTCTAAACGAAAAATCAAAAGCCAATAATAAAGATTTTCGCGGCTTTACGCCGGAAGTCGAAGCCATGATTATGCAGCATGATTGGCCTGGCAATATTCGTGAATTGCAGAATGTTATCGAGAATGTCGTTGTCATAAACGACGGCGAGCTAGTAACTGTAGATATGATGCCATCGTTGGCGCCAATTTTATCGAAAGTAGCGCCGTTGCCGAATACTAGCGTGTCTAGCAGCGTGCCGAGCTTTGGTTCTGTTTCTAGCCCTGCAGGGGCGGGGATTCAAGGGATTCGCCCCCTCTGGATGGTAGAGAAAGAGGCAATTGAATACGCAATTGAACAATGTGGTGACAATATTCCGCTTGCTGCAGCGTGCTTGGGTGTTAGCGCTTCAACGATTTATCGTAAGAAAAAGAGTTGGGATTCCGGCGGCCAAGGCTAAAATTGCACTGGTGTGAATATTATAGCGAGTTGCAGTGATAGCGGTGCACCGTCTATGTGTGTAAGAGTATGGCATTAGATAGCGCGCTAAATAAATTGAAAGGGAGAAATATATGGATCCGAAACAATTGCATGAGCAGCTGCAACGTTTACAAACAGAAATCGACGGCCTCTCAGTTAATCAAGAGAATCGAGCAAAGCTTCACGCGCTGGTCGACGATATTGACCGCGAACTCGGTGTTGGGCCGCAATTTGTGTTGGAAGACACTAGCTTGCAAGATCGCCTGGAGGACCTTGTTTCTAACTTTGAAGTAGAGCACCCCACCGTGGCCGGAATTTTAAAAGACATTATGGTTAAACTTGCTAGTATCGGCGTTTAGCCCCTCCTTAATTATTCGCGTAGCACTCATATGGCTGCGCCAAATTTTCCGTATTTTCTTCAGTTTCCGCATACTCATGCCATTACGTTTTGCAGTTTAAGATTTAATTTGCGTTGCATATTGGGAATGTGATTTCTCCTATTCGATTACGCAGTCGTTTATGGCGTTTTTTTTGAGAAGAGTCCATAAAAACTATCATTATAAAATTAATTAAGCTATTGATTTTAAACAAATAAAAATAATTTTGTTGAGTTTTCCATGTTTCTAACAGCCGTATTACTGCCGCTGGCATTTTACTTGCTGAATGCATACTACAATGCAAATAAGTGATTCCTCCTTTGATCACCAGAGGAGATTCATTGCAATAAATTTAGATGTGTATTTAGGAAATGATTATGAAACCCACCCGTACCTTACTGGCATTATCATTAATGTTGAGTTCCGCTGCATTTGCAGGCTCTGAGCTGGATTCATTGTTGGAGGTGTTGAAAGCCAACGGCACAATTGATGAGGTGCAATATCAGCGACTTATTGCTGAGCAGGCAAGTGCTTCACAAGACTCAGCGAAGGCTGATCCCGGCAAAGCCATAGCAGACGCCAGTAGTGGTTTAAAGATAGTCTCAGCTGATAAACAGTTTTCGGCTCAGCTTGGTGGCCGAATAGAGGTTCACGGTGCGGTTTACAATGACGACGGCATTAATATGGGTGATGGCACAAGTTTACGGCGCGCCCGAATGAATATCGCAGGTAAGTTGTACGGTGATTGGCAGTATAAATTTGAATACGATTTTGCTGACGGAGATTTAAAAGGCGTCAAAGATGCTTACTTGAGCTATAACGCTAAAGAAGGAGTTGAGCTTATCGTTGGTAATTACCGCGTACCCTACTCCTTGGAGGCCTTGGCTAACTCACATGCTAATACCTTTATGGAAAGATCACTTGGCTTTGCTTTTAAGCCGGGCTGGCATTTGGGCTCTGGCGTAAATTTGTCGAGTGCAAACTGGACGTGGAATACCGGTGTTTTTGGCGATGCAGCCGATCAGAATAACGCGGGCGAAGATGGCGAGTGGATTGTCGGCAGTCGTTTCACGTGGCGGCCTTATCAAGCAGAGGGTTCATTTGTGCATCTTGGCGTGGCGGGCCTGTACGGCGACCGTGGTGACCATCCGGCAATGCGTTATAAATCTGGCCCTGAGAGTAAGGTGACCAAAGTAAATTTGGTCGATACTCAAGCAATAGTCGGCGTAGACAGCTATTCCCAAACAGGGCTTGAAGCAGCGCTGACCTTTAACCGCTTTAATCTGCAAGCTGAGTATATGGCGGCCACCTTGGAGCGGGGCGAGGGCGACCTCAATTTTGATGGCTGGTATGTGCAGTCGAGCTATTTTCTCACTGGAGATAGTCGATCTTATAAAAAAGGTCGCTACGCGCCCGTTAAACCTCAAAATCTATTGGGTAAGAACGGTATTGGCGCCTGGGAAGTCGCGCTGCGCTTAAGCGAGGTGGATCTCACAGATGCAGACGTAATAGGTGGCCAACAGCAGGACGTAAGCTTGGCGCTGAACGTATACGCCACCCAGCAGATTCGTTTTAGTGCGGAGTATATTGACGTTCTGTCTACCTCAAACCCAACAACGGCGCAGCCGGATTTATTCCAATTGCGCGCGGAGTGGGTACTGTAATATGAAAATGATCCTATTTGTTTGTTTGTTCCTGCAGTGTCTCATGACGAGTGCTGCTGAATATCGCGTGGGCGTGGTGCCGCAGTTTGAAGCGCAGCGCCTAAATAAGGTTTGGTTGCCCATACTCGACGAGCTTGGTAAACGTACCGGCGACAGTTTTGTGTTGGTAACCAGTAAGTCTATTCCTGAGTTTGAAAAGGCTTTTCAGCGGGGCGATTTTGATATCGCTTATATGAATCCCTGGCATGCAGTAGTGGCTTACCAAGCGCAACAGTATTTACCTATTATCAAAGACGGCGATCGTAAATTGAAGGGAATACTGGTGGTGCACAAAGATAGTGGCATTACTGATGTTAAGCAGTTAGACGGTGCCGAAATTTCCTTTCCGGCACCCAATGCCTTGGGTGCCTCGCTATTGATGCGCGCTGATCTAAAACAACTGCACGGTATTGATATTATTCCCAAGTATGTTCAGACCCATTCTTCGGTTTACTTGAATGTTGCACTACAATCAACAAAAGCGGGCGGAGGGGTGAAGCGAACCCTGAAGGAGCAGATGCCCGCATTACAAAATAAGCTAACTGTGCTTTATGAGACGCGGGCGGTGAACCCTCACCCTATTGTTGTTCACCCGAGGGTGCCTGCAGATGCCATATTGCGAATTAGTGCGGCTCTGTTGGCAATGACCTCAGTCGTCGATACACAGAAGTTACTTGCCGAGATTCCAATGCGACGTGCGGTAGCTGCAAATATAGATGAGTATTTACCGTTGGTTGATTGGGGACTAAATGACTTCTACGTATCAGAGTAAATGGCTTTATGGCCTGAAAGCCCATAGCTTGATAGTGGCGGCATTTTTAGGTCTTGTTGTGACTTTGTTACTGGTTTTTTACTCCTTACCGAATCAGGAACGCTGGGTAAAGCACGAGCTTTCCAAGGCGGCGGAGGGTTCATTGCAACAGTTGGCGACGTCGATCGTGACGCCATTATTAAGGGGGCAATATGCCGAACTTTATGAGAATTTGGATGCTCAGCTTAGCGAGCACCCGAATTGGCTGCGATTAAAGGTTTCTGATGAGAGCGGGCGACAATTGTACCCCTTGGAGACTTGGACATTAGGTCTTGATGAAGGCGATATACTTATATCTCAAGATATTAAGTTTTTGGATAAAGCATTAGGCCGTATGGTTCTTGTTGCTAACTTCCGCGCTGAACTAAATGAAGGTTATCGCTTACAATTTAATCTGGCCGCAGTTCTATTTATCAGTCTGATGCTGGTGTTTTGTGTCGTTTATTATTTGATTAATAAAACTGTTATTACCCCGTTAAGGGGCTTGATGGATTCATTTCATCAGCTCGCTGATGGTAATTATGATTCACCTTTGCCCAAAGTGTTTCGTAATGAAGTTGCCGACGTGGTGGCTAGCTTTTCTGATATGCGCGGTAATATTCAGCGTAATCAAACCCGGTTGGAAGCCTTAAAATATGAGGCGGAGACTGCCAACCGCGCAAAGTCAGATTTTTTATCTAGCATGAGCCACGAGCTGCGAACTCCACTGAATGCGATTTTGGGTTTGGCCCAATTATTTGAGCACGACGACACGGCAGATGAATTGTATAAAAGCCGTGGTAAGAGTATTTACAATGCTGGCGATTATTTGTTGTCGCTTATTAATGACGTACTTGACCTAACCTTAATCGAATCCAGAAATGTAAATTTAAATATCGAGCGCTTTAGTGTTGCCGATGTGGTGGGTGAGTGCGTAGATTTAGTGAGTTCGACCGCTAGTGCACAGGGTATTCGCCTGTGTTTTGCTCCGCCGGTGCCGGACGAAATAATCATTGCGGGGGATTATACTCGGCTGAAGCAATCCATTTTAAACCTGTTGTCGAATGCAATTAAGTATAACAGTGCGGCAGGAATGGTAACGGTGAGCTACTTGTTGCACGAGAATAACGTGCGTATTTGTATAGACGATACGGGTAAGGGTTTGGCCGAGGATCAACTTGAGAAACTTTTTACCCCATTTGATCGCCTCGGCGCAGAGTTAGGTGCAACCCAGGGCACAGGAATTGGGCTGGTTATTAGCAAGCAGTTAGTTGAATTGATGGGCGGGGCAATTGGCGCTGAGAGTGCATTGGGCCGCGGCTCGACTTTTTGGATAGACATGCCTTTAGCTGCTGATGACACGCATCCGGAGCGGATCATGCCCGAGTCTGGTCCCGCTGAAGTAGCGGCTAAGACAGCGGACGCTAAGTCAGCTTTACGCATATTGGTGGCTGAAGATAACCTGGTGAATCAAGACGTAATTCGCCAGCAGTTATTGTTACTGGGGTATACCGCAATATTTGCCAACAATGGCTTAGCGGCATGGCAGCGTTTGCAGGCAGAGGAATTTGACGTGTTATTAAGTGATATTCAAATGCCAGAGTTGAATGGCTATGAATTGGCTGCGCGGATTCGTGAGGGGGAGCAAGATTCGGGAACTCATTTGTATATCGTTGCCATTACCGCCAATGTCTCTGATGGGGATGTTGCCGCGAGTATGGCAAATGGGATAGATGCGTTTATTCCTAAACCGATTGAAATTAGCACATTGCGGGCTGTATTAGACGGTGTTGTGCCAGGTGCCTTAGGTGAAACGATAAGTGGTGAAGTTGTGAATGATTCAGGGGAAGTCACTCCGGAGCTCAATGCTGATTCTCCAGCTATTGAAATCAGTCAGCTGGTGTCGATGGTTGGCGAAGATGCAAACATGCATTGCATGATTTTTAAAAGTTTTACTGACACAAGCCCGGAAAATATAGAAGATATTTTGGCCGCGGTAAAAGCACGGGATGCAGAAAATGTATATCTGCAAGCACATAAGTTTAAGTCGTCTTCGCGTTCCATGGGAGCTTACAGTTTGGCGGATACTTGCGCAGAATTGGAGTCTTACACGCATTCTGGTGCTATTGCGGAAAGCGGTGAAACCGTAGATAGCGCCTTGAGTGAAGATGATTGGTCGAGTATTGACGGAATAGCGGGGCGGATGTGCTCGGAATATGCTGCCGCTAAGCAATTTATAGATGATTATGCCTTGAAAGCCCAATAGGTTTTTTAGGTGATTATGGAGATGAATGAGACACATTGAGCGACACAGAGTGCATCGAGCCAATTGGTTGCGCGCTGCGGTATTGGGCGCCAATGATGGCATTGTGTCTACCGCCAGTTTGATTGTTGGTGTGGCTGCGGCAAACAGCAGTCAGAGCAATATTATTTTAGTGGGCATGGCTGGTCTTGTGGCCGGTGCAATGTCGATGGCCGCTGGCGAGTATGTGTCGGTTAGCTCACAGTCAGATGCTGAGCGGGCAGATCTTGAGAAGGAGCGCCGCGAGCTTGCAGAAGAGCCTGAGCACGAGCATGCGGAGATGGCGGCGATATATGTTGAGCGGGGCTTGGATGAAGATCTTGCCGCGGAAGTGGCCACGCAATTAATGGATCACGATGCCCTTGGTGCCCATGCACGGGACGAGCTGGGTATTATTGAGGAGTACACTGCCAAGCCCTTTCAGGCGGCGGTTACCTCGGCGGCAAGTTTCGTTGTGGGCGCATTGCTTCCAATGTTAGTTGTGTTTTTGGTGCCGTTGAGTAAGGTCATCTGGGCGGTTCCTGCAAGCGCTTTGGTTTCTCTTGGCCTACTCGGCGCGTTAGCTGCACGTGTGGGAGGAGCGCCGGTGTTGACTGCTGCGCTACGGGTCTTTTTTTGGGGGGCATTGGCGATGTTGCTCACCGCTATCGTCGGCTACTGGTTCGCCTGATAGCGCGTTTTTTTTTCTCCTTTAAAAATCCAATCTATGCATGCAGGCTGAAACGCCAAACAAATATGTTTTTTGGCCAAT
>TARA_R110001599_G_scaffold253766_1_pt1 | contig 31408 bp, 20 predicted proteins | sample TARA_R110001599 | Tara Oceans TARA_R110001599 (sample SAMEA4398360) | marine metagenome | biome: Polar Biome; feature: [MES] marine water layer (ENVO:01000295) within the mesopelagic zone...; material: water (ENVO:00002006), including particulate matter (ENVO:01000060) such...
AATAATTTAGTGATCAAAACATATGTTTTTGCATGAAAGCTTTAATAGACAGCTTTTGTTGACATGTCTGTTTTGTATTCTAAGGATATTGTCAGGCCCCCTATCACAGAACAGAAGAGATTGATTTGAAAAAGATATTGCTGCTTGGCTGTGGAAACATGGGCGGTGCGCTGCTGAAGGCGTGGGCCGCAAATACCGATCATCTGTTTACCGTGGCCGACCCGGCCGAGCCGGAGCTGCCAAAAAACGTGGCTCAGGTTCGCTCGGTCGACGAACTCGGCGAGGACATGTTTGACTATCTTGTCGTCGCGCTCAAGCCGCAACTGATTGATAGGGTGCTGCCCGACTATTTGCCGCATCTGGCGGCTGATGGCACGATCAGTTCGATAGCGGCCGGATATTCCGCCGCCAAGCTGGCAGCGCATGCACCGGGACGGTCGGTGATCCGTATCATGCCCAACCTTCCCGCGGTCATCGGCAAAGGCGTGAGCGGTCTTTATGCCCATGGCAGCGTCACCGAAACGGCATCGCGCGAAATCGAGCAACTTGCCTTATGCTCGGGTGAAATCGTCTGGGTCGACAACGAAGACATGCTGGATCGACTGACCGCAGTGGCCGGAAGCGGCCCCGGTTATGTCTTCGAGATATTGCGCGCTTATGTCGAAGCTGCAGAGGCATTGGGGTTTGATGAAAAGGATGCCAAGACCTTGGTGTTGGGAACCGTTCAGGGTGCGCTGGAACTGGCGCTGGGATCCGACCAATCGCTTGAGGACTTGCGCAACAATGTGACCAGCAAGGGCGGCACCACTGCAGCCGGCCTGGCTGCGCTGAACGGTACCGGGGAATTCTCCGACCTGATCCGTGACACGCTGCAGGCGGCCTACCAGCGCGCCGTTGAACTGCGGTAGGAGCAGCAATACCCATGAAATCCTGGACTCAATGGTCCGAAAAAAGCGACCCGATAATCGGCGACCCGTGACCTGGCCGCACTGAAAAACAGTGCCGCAACAGCGCCGGCAAGCTTCAAGCCGGACGGGCTGGCCGCAGAGCAGCGGCATTCACGAATTGCACGAAAGCAACGGAAAACCCGCAGTCAGGTGAAGCATGTAGCCGTAACATCATGGACTCTTTGGAGATATTTGTTAGGCTGCAACGCATCCCAGTACGCCTTTTGTTGGCCGTTTCACCAAAACGGCCATTTTTTAGTAAATTCTCGTTGTTCCAACTCCTGGTCGCTTGCGTAAACTTTACCAAGAAGGATTTTGTTCGTGGATTTGCTAAGAAATATATTGCAGGTCATCTGTGATCAGGCAAATTCACATTTGAACAATATCGATCATCGTCAGGACGACTGGGTGGTTTTGACCAGCATGGTCGACCATGATGGCTCCCTCAACAAGCATACCAAAAGCAAGATTGTCATGGGTGTTTACAATATCACCCGCGAAGCCTTTTCCAGCAGCTATGTTCCGGCGCAACCCAACAGATCGGGCAATGGTGCAGCGGAGGGCATGGCCGTCGTTGCGCCGCCGCTATATCTGAACCTCCATCTGATGTTCATGGCCAACTTTACCGAGCACAGCTATCCGGACGGCCTTGGCGCGCTGTCCAGGCTGATAAGCTTTTTTCAGCAGAAGCGAGTGTTTACCCCGCAAAATGCGCCGGCTCTCGCCCCGGAAATAGACAAGTTGACGATGGACATTGAAAATCTGTCACCGGTTGACGTCAACTATGTCATGAGCATGTTGGGAACCCGCTATCTGCCCAGCGCCTTTTACAAATTGCGGATGGTGCCATTTGCGTCAACGGCGATGCTGGAGCGCAGTTATCCGATCTCAACCAGTGACGCCACGGTGGCGCCAAGATGAGTCAGACCGAAACCTTGACCGGCAGCACGGGCGCGAACCAAAGCCATGGCCTGATGCGGTTGTTTCAGATGGATTTCCAGCATGACTATTATAATCTGAATGATGATCGCTGCGAGGATTTTGCCGTGGTTCCCTCACCCGATACGGCGGCATTTATCCAATCGGTTGGACTGAAAATTAATGACCGCGGTGCCGGGATTGACATTTACCTGCCGGCCAATCGCAAGGATGCATTTTTGCGCGCGATCGACGGTAATGCTGGGGCAAGCCTCCGCTTTCTGCTGCTGCTGAAAAATCCAACTTTCATCGGGGTGACGGCGTTGCCGATTGACACCAACCCGACCCGACAGGCCATTTATGCCAGTAACCTGCAGGTCAAGAAGCAGGGATTGCAGTATAATTTTGGCACAACCGGCACCATTCAGCCCAGTTCGCTGGTCGCCGTGACCGGATCGGAAATCCCGGTGAACAACAGCGCAGCGGGCACGGTCGTTAACCGCAATATCTGGGGAGACAATGTGGTCAGTGTCGATACGGGGAGCAATGATGCCAGCCTGTCACTGGCCGGCCAGCCGTTCGGACTTTATGCGATATCCGCTACCCCTGCCAGCGCCTATCAGGGACCGGACAAGCTTCTCTATCTCCCGGCCGCCGCCAGCCCGATCGCATTTGTCGAACTGGCGCTCAAGCAACCAGCGGATGGCGAAGGCCCACGCGAGGCCTTTCCGGTCTCCGCCTATGATCAGGCGATTTTGCCGGTTGAATTGGTCATGCAATTCGCGGCCCGGTCGACATTCTGGAACTATTATATTGTGGCTCAGCAGCAAGGCAGGATACTTGAGTCCGATCTCGACATCAGTGGCACCGGAACCAGTTTTACCAAATCGCTGGCCCATCTGCCCAATGGCGACAATGCCATTCTTTTTTCGGCCACCCAGCCCGCCCCGATGCGTCAGAAGGCCGCATCCCGCTACAGTTTGTCGGGGAGTTTCGTCGATCCAAACGGCCGCGCTCAAGCGATAAGCGTTGCTCGCCTGCCGACGGCACCAACCACACCAGTATGGCCGGCCATCGGCGACAATATGGCCGGGACTTCGGAGATTTTTGTTTATCTGTAGATATTTGTGAAGCTTAGTTTGCGTGTGTACCTAATTTTAATTCAATAGGGAGGCATTTGCTGTGTCAGGAAATAATATAGTATCCGCAACGAGTTCATATCTCGATCGAAAAACCCCGGGTGTTTACATCACCGAAATTGATGCTTTTGGAACCGGTATTGTCGGAGTAGCCACCGCTGTTCCTGTATTCATCGGCTATACCGAATTTGCAGGGGATCCGATAACGGGAAAGCCATTGTATAATCAGGCAGTACCGGTCAGTTCCATGATGGAATATGCGCAAAGCTTTGGCGGTGCCGCCCCAGCCGGCTTTGCCGTGAGCATCGCCGGCAATCCATCACCATCGGGCGGGTCGGGTAGCGGTGCGACCTCCGGAAGCAGCTCTTCCGGTACCGCCACTCCCATCATTCCGGACTTCAAAGCGAATTACAACGATGGCACGAGCATCAAGTCCACCGGATTTCTGCTCAAGTCCACGTCGATCCCCGATGAGAACTCCAATTTCAATCTGTACTGGGCGCTGAAGGCATTTTTCGACAATGGCGGCAGTGATTGCTTCGTTGTTTCGGCGGGCAGCTATTATCTAACCTCGGGATCGCCGCCAACCAGCGCGCCGGCTGCGGGTTCGACGCCAATGCTCAATACGATTCACTCAGGCGACCTGATGGCCGGAATCGATGCCGCAGGGTTGATCAAGGGTCCGACCATGACCGTCGTGCCCGAAGCCTGTCTGCTGGCAACTTCGGACGGCGCAACGATCTCGCCCGCAAGCGGTTATGGCGACGTTGTCCAGCATATGCTGAGCCAGGCATCGGTATTGCAGGATCGTGTTGCCATCATCGATCCGCCCGGTGTGACACTGGCCAATACAAAAGGGTTGTTAGCATCGGCGCAGACCGGCCTTTCCAATAGCATAGCGGCTGCCATCGCATCAGCCAGCTATGGTGCCGTCTATGCACCGGCCATAAATGCATCGGTCATTTCACCTGACAATATTTTATATACCAATATTGCAGGTGCAGCCGGATCCGACGAAAACAAGACAATCAACAATATCCTCACCACGCAAGCTGGCGAACTATATCAATATGGCCCGGATGGAAAAACCGGTGGTCAACTGGGATCGGTACAAGCGGCAATTGCAACCGCTTTCCCGGTCACCCCGCCTGCGATTACCGGCGATTCACCTTATTCAACCGACGCGACTGGATATCCCGCAAAAGCCGCCACCCAGTCGCTGGCGGATTGGCAACTCAGTCTCGACAATTTCCTTCTGAACACATTGCCGGTGTTCAAGCAGATCGAGACCCTGATCGCAGCCAGCATGAATGTCCTGCCCGCCAGCGGTTTTGCAGCGGGTGTCTGGGCAGCAAGCGATGCCCGCAATGGCGTGTGGAACGCGCCGGCCAATATCGCCCTGTCGGCGGCTGTTTCGCCTTATTATGTGATGACCGATGAAGAGCAGGCCGGTTACAATGTTCCGGTCAACGGCCAGGCGATCAATATCATCCGCGCGCAACCGGCTCGGGGAAATGTGGTCTGGGGTGCCAGAACCTTTGACGGCAACAGCAACGACTATCGTTATATCCAGGTCCGCCGGACGTTGATCTACATCGAACAGTCGATCCAGCAGGCGCTCGAACCTTATGTGTTTGCCGCCAATGACTCGCTGACATGGTCGACGGTCAGCGCAGCGATTTCCAGCTTCCTGACCGACTTGTGGCAGCGAGGCGGGTTGATGGGTGACAAGCCGAGCAACGCCTTCACGGTATCGGTCGGCCTTGGCTCGACGATGACCGCGCAGAATGTTCTGGATGGCTACATGATCGTGGCGGTGACGTTGCAACTGATCCACCCGGCCGAATTTATCGAACTGACGTTTACGCAAACGATGGGCAGCTAAACCCGTCCTCCGTAAATCCACAATATTTGAAGGAATTATCTATGACTGGCGAAACCGAGAACACCACTTGGCCCCTCCCAAAATTCTACTTTTCGGTGACCGGCATGCCCGGCAATCCGGTTTTCCAGGAGGTATCCGGCCTGGAGACCGAAGTGCAACCGATTGAATATCGGGCGGGCAATAGCGGTATCTTTGCTCCGATAAAGATGCCGGGACTTGCCAAAGTCGGCAATATTACCATGAAAAAGGGCATATTCGTGACCGATCAGCTGCTCTGGACATGGTTCAAATCGATCACGATGAACACCATCGCCCGATCCACGATCGTCATCAACTTGCTCGATCAGGCCGGGACAGCGCAATATAAGTGGCAGTTGAACAATGCTTTCCCGATAAAATTATCCGGTACCGACATGAAATCGGATGGCAATGAGGTCGCCGTGGAAACGATCGAGGTTGCCTATGAGACCATGGCTATTTCGATCGGTGGCTAGTCGGCCATGCCAGCGACGAAATATTATCCGCCTCCCGCTTTCGCATTTTCGGTGGGGGTGGCAGCGGCTTCGTCTCCGGTTCTGACGGGCAATATTGACGCCAGCTTTCAGGAGGTTTCCGGAATCGATTCAAAAGTCGATATTCAGGAAGTCGTCGAGGGCGGCGTCAATAGCTTTGTCCATCAACTGCCGGGGGTCACCAAACATTCCAATCTGGTGATGAAACGCGGTTATGTCGCACGATCGTCGGATCTGGCGACCTGGGCAGGACAAAGCATTGGTTCGTCCTTGGGTTCAGCGATCGTCACCAAGACGATCTGCGTGTTTCTGCTCGGCCCTGATGGCAAGGCGCTGGTCACCTGGACGTTTAACAATGCCTGGCCGGTGAAATGGGAAGTGGGCGCGCTCAACTCGACCGATTCCTCAAAAGTGCTGACCCAGTCACTGGAATTTTCCTACACAACGGTCACCACGGAGATGGCGGCAAAATAATGACCAGCACCAACGGATTGGGAGAATTTGAAATATGCCTTTGATGATTAGCGAAATCGGCATTCGCATGGCGGTCGGAGAGCCAGCAGCAGAACCGGCAAAGGATCCGGTTTCGGAGCACCCGCTTGCCCAGCATGTCCTCGACCCGCGCGAGCTCGATGCGTTGGTACAGCGCTGTGTGCAGGATGTGCTGCTGACATTGCGCCTGCAGGAGGAACGCTGATATGGTGGCCGACGGCAAACCCACGAAAATGGTGATCACCGCCTATACCGATACCAAGTTCAAGAACAAGGTGGCCGGTGGCAAGAACCCGTTCACCGTCTGGGTCAATCCGGCCAGCTACAAATTGGGTCGGACGGTCAAATATAATGATCGGCAGGGACAAGGCAGCCCGGGAGGCTCGCCCGAATTCAACCGGATCGGGGACAGCGATCTCAGTTTCGACCTGATCTTCGACGCAACCGGGGTCATTCCCGTGCCGACCGGGCAAAGTTATGAAAATGGTGTCACCGACATCATCAACGATTTCATCGATCTGCTGGCCACAATGAACGGCGATATCCACACGCCGAATTTTCTGATCGTCAACTGGGCGGGCCTGGTGTTCCCTGGCTTGCTGACCAGCATGCAGGTCGACTTTTCCCTGTTCAGGCCGGACGGGACGCCGCTACGCGCAAAAATGACGGTAGCTTTCAAAGCCTATGCCAGCGAAGAGATGCTGGCCAAAGAGGCAAAGAAAAACTCTCCGGACATGACCCATGTGGTGACCGTGATCGCTGGCGATACGTTACCGGCGCTATGCTACCGTATCTATGGAAGCAGTGGCTATTATACCAAAGTTGCGAGATTCAATCAGCTGCTGAACTACCGCGATCTGACTCCCGGCACAGAGCTGCTGTTTCCGCCACTGGCAAGGTCCGCCGCATGACCGCTCCTTCACCCGTCACCCTCGCGACATCGGTTGTCGATTTCACCATAACCAGCAATGGCAGCGCGCTGGATTCAACGATCCAGGTGATTGCGATCGATGTCTGGCAGGGCGTCAATCGTCTTCCCAAGGCGCGCATTGTCGTCTCCGATGGCAGCGCCGGGCAGGAAGATTTCCCGATCAGCGATTCCCAATCGCTCATTCCCGGGGCGGAAATTTCCATCGCCTTGGGCTATGATGGTCAAGAAACGTCCGTGTTCACCGGAATCATCAACCGTCAGGGTCTTGAGGCTCCGGTCAACGGCCCGCCTCGGCTGGTGGTCGAGGCTACCGACAAGGCGATGGTCATGACGCTGATGCGGGCCAATGGCGTCTATCAGAATATTACCGACAGCGCGCTATGTGAAAAGCTGATCAGGGATGCAGGCCTGTCTGCCAAGGTCAGCAGCACCAGCATCACGCATGAAAGCATTGTGCAATATTATGCGACGCCCTGGGATTTGATGATCACGCGCGCACAGATCAACGGCATGGTGACGATCGTTGCCGACGGCAAAGTCACGATAACGCCGCCGGATACCAGCGCTTCGTCCGTTTTGACGCTGACTTTCGGTGACTCGATTCTCGAATTCAAAACGGAAATGGATGCCGCCTCCCAATTGCAAGCCTCAGCGATCCAAAGCTATTCCTGGAATCCCGCAGATCAGGAACGGGCCCAGTCGTCATCGGCCCAGTCTGACATCAGGACGCCCGGCAATATCAGCTCCGATACATTGTCCAAAGTCTTTGGCGTGAGCAAATATGTGCAGCAGTCGGCCGGTGACCTGGAGCCAAGCGAACTGACCCAATGGTCGTCGGCGGAACTGATAAAATCGCAACTGGCGAAAATTCGCGGGTCCGTCACCTTTCAGGGCAGTGCCCTGGCAGAGCTGGGGAAAATGGTCACTCTGGCGGGCATGGGAGACCGGTTTAACGGCGATGCCTGGATTTCCGGGGTCCATCACCGACTGGCAGAAGGCCTGTGGCGTACCAGCGTGGAAATCGGACTGTCGCCGAACTGGTTTACCGATGTCACCCCGAATATCGCTGCTCCCGGCGCATCGGGTCAATTGCCGCCAGCCAATAATCTGCAGACCGGAACGGTCAGCAAAATCGATGCCGATCCGGCGGGCGAATTCCGGATATTGGTAAAACTGCCGCTGTTGCAGGACAATGAAGAAGAGGGTGTCTGGGCGCGGCTGGGAACCTTTTATGCTTCCAACGGCTTTGGCAGTTTCTTCTATCCCGAAGTCGGCGATGAAGTGATCGTCGGATTTCTGAGCGGGGATCCGCGTTATCCGATCGTCCTGGGGTCGCTCTACAGCAAGGCAAATGCCCCTGCATTGACGCCCGAGGAACAGAATAACACCAAAAGCATCATGTCGCGTGCGAAAATGCATATCGACTTTCTGGAGGAGGATCAGGCGGTCCAGATAGTCACGCCGGGTGGCCAGTCCGTGGTGATCAACGACAAGGAAAAATCGATTGTCCTGACCGATATCAACAGCAATTCGGTCACTCTGGGGACGGGCGGTATCGTCATCAAAAGTGCCAGTGATATCAGCATGACCGCCAACGGTTCGATAACGATCAGCGCAGACAGCGCGCTTTCGGCATCGGGTTCGGCATCGGCAGAACTGAAATCTTCCGGGATCGCAACGGTCAAGGGAGCGACGGTGGCGCTTAATCCGTGATCAGCAGACCAAAAATAAGATCACCCAATGTCCGTGGCGGCCCGGCCCCTCAACCCGAGGAGCCTTACCCTTCATTCCTGGGCAGTGGCTGGTCCTTCCCGCCGACGTTCAGCCCGTTCAAGGCCAGCGTTAAAATGTCGATCGGCGACACGGATATCCGGGAAAGCCTCGGCATATTGCTGTCGACGCGGCTGGAGGAACGCATCATGCTGGCCTCTTATGGCTGTGATCTCTGGTCACAAGTATTCACGACGCTGACCCCGACCACCGCAAACGCGATTGCCAATATGGTGACCAATGCGATCATCGAGTGGGAGCCCCGGATAGACGCTGAAAATGTCACGGTAACCGAAACCCCCAATGGCACCGGCTGGCTCAATATCAATATCAACTATCGCATCATTCAAACCAACCAGCGCAGCAATCTGGTATTCCCTTTCTACACCCGTGAAGCCACGCTGACGGCGCCGTCAGGATGACCATCCTGCGTCCCGACAAGCAGCGGGTGCTGAACTACGCCCTCTCGCAACTCGATGTGCAGGACCAGGCCCCTGATCCGGCCGGCCTCGAGGTGGATGGCCGCAACACCGCCGAGCTGCTGTCCTTCGGTTCCCGCTATGGCGCGCTGATCAATTTTTATGACCTGTCAAACATGCCGTTCGGTGACTGGTCGATATTTTTTCGATCCGATCCGGCCGTGGCTTCAGCCATGCACGGCGCGCTGGATATCCCGGAGATCAGAGCCGAATTGCGCCGGCAACTTGCCATTGTCCGGGCACAGGAGACCGAGGAAGAACATGGGCGGCACAGCCAGAAAATCTATCATGTCGCCATTCGGCTATTGGTCGTCATCGATGAGAATGTCCGCACCGGCGAAGAGGATATTGATGTCCATCTGACCCTTGCCTTCAGCTGCATCGAGCGCGAACATATTCGCGATCCGATCGATCAGCTGCGCCGTCATCGCAAAAAGCGGAGAGATGATCGAGACTGGCGTCTGCGCGAACTCGAATTGCTCGAAAATCTCATACTGACCTTGCTCGACGAGCTGGAAGCAGGTGCACCGGCGGCTTTGAAGGTCGTCGAATCGGCGCTGCAGCAGGAAGGCCATGCCCCGCAGGCCGCGCTGTGGAATGCCTTCATCATGCTCTACCGCAAGTCGCGTGGCCGACTGAACAATTTTCCCCGGCGGTTGCTCGATTTTTATTACGGCACATTGCTGCAGCAGTCGCATCGCGATGCGGTACCCGCCGAAACCTATCTGACGTTCGAGCTGGCGAAAAATACGCCGCTCGCGTCGATCCCCAAGGGCACGCGATTTACCGCCGGCACCGATTCAGATGGTGCGACGATATTCTATGAATCCGGCTTGGCGCTGGAGGTCGTTCCCGCCGCCGTATATTCGGTGAGCGTGCATCGCGTGCCAGTTGACGAGGACGGACAGGCCGACGGTGCCATTGGTTTTCTGATCGGCACACTACCCGGCTCGGCCAGTGGCCAGGGGACAAGTTTTCCAGCATTTGGAGGCGCTGCTGCGGGTGCCTATGGCACGATGGAAATGACCCCGGCCTATGTCGGTTTCGTGATCTCGAACCAGGCACTGATGCTGGTCGGCGGCCGGCGCAAAGTAAAGGTCACCTTATCGTCAAAATTCAAAAAGATGCTGCCAGCGGATCTGGCCATCACCGCCCCGGTGGAACGAGAGGTAACGGCCACAGGTGATCACAAAAGTGGCGAATGGTTCAGTCTGCTATATTCCACTGCTGGTGGATGGGTCGAAGTACAAAAAATGCATACTTTGGCATTGCGGGTGAGCCCGTTGAATGTCGAATGGTTCGAGTTTGATTTTGAACTGCCTCCGGAAGCCCCACCGCTGGTTGCCTGCTCGACCAAGGCTTTGCCTGGCGCACTCAAACCGGATTGGCCAACCGATACCTATCCCGGCGTGCCCGATGAACCCACGATCATCATGAAGCTGGTGAACCAGCCAAATCTCGACAGGCTTGGGTCCCCGACGGACAAACAGCTATCCGTTGCGCAATATAAGATACTTTCAGAAATCAAGGTCACTGAAATAAGCTTTGGGATCACCGTGGATGGTCTGCCACCGGCCAAATCAAGCAGTTCGGGCGGGTTGATTGATCCGTCACAGAATTTCGCGGTCTTTGGCCTTGCGCCGCTGCAGGGCGCACATTTCAGTCTTTCCGTGCCAGAGCTTTTCGTCAAAGCACCCAGCGAAATCCGATTGACGATCGAGTGGGTTGGTTTGCCAACCAATAGTCTGGGGTTTACCGGGTGGTATAAGGACTATGTCATCAATGATGATGGCACTCGCGTCCCGCAGGGATTGTTTCATAACGACAGTTTCAAAGGCACTTTCGGTTTAACCGGTTCCGGATTGTGGAACATTGCCAATGATCCGGAGGTGTTTCTGTTTCAAACCCAAACAGCCGGCGACAGCAGTGCCGGTGCCGGTCCAGCGCCGTCAGGGGTATTGCAGGACTTTTCCGAACTGAAGTTTTCATGCCATCGCGAAACCAGTCCGCCAGCCTATTTCAATCCGACTGCTTCCGAATTGAGGCTTACGCTGACCGAACCCAAATATGGTTTTGGGGCCTCAATCTATTCCCGCAATCTGGTCGCAGCCTCGGCCGCCAATGCCGCCGCCCTGAGAGACAAGCCGCCGCATCAGGGAACCGACAAGCCGAAAGAAAAGATTGCGAAATTACAGCAGGTGAACAGCGCAGCCAAAACCGGCTCCTATCACAAGACCATGGGTTCGGCAGTGCAGTCGACTCTGGCATTTCTCAACTCAGAAGCGCTCGCCGCCTTGCACGCCGCGATTCCGGCGACCGGCTTGATGGGCGATCAAAAATATGATCTTGTCCATTCGCTGGAGGCCGCCGCCGCGCATGATATCGAAAATGTGACTGGCAAAATATGGCACCGGATCAGCCGTCGTGATGGCGCTGCGGTTGACCATGTCGACGTCACCCATGACCTCTGGGCCTGGTTGAAGTCCTTTGCCGGGATGATTGAGGGCCATGGGCCAAACCCCCTGCATGAGTGCGGCGCGGAGATACTGACCAGGGCCGAAAATATTGCAACATCCTGGGAAGCGGCAAAGTTACAGCCGGCAGAAGCCGCGCGCGTTACAATGGCAGCAAAGCTGAACTCAGCTTCCGCACCTCTGCCGCTGTCCGCCACAGCGATATTGCCTAACCCCCCTTGGCTTCCGATGGCTTCCTCGGTGAAGATTCATTACACCGCTCATGCGCGGTTGCTGGCACCCAATGCGGCTCAGATGGAGGATATAGCATCTCCGTTCACTACGGAACTGAGTGCGGCGAATCCGGTGGTTGTGCCAGGGCAGCGATCATTTGCGCATCTCAACCTGTTCAACGAGGTGATCAGAGCCTGGATCAATACGGACCGGGGTTGCACTGATCCTCCGGTGCCATTGCTGCCGCCCGTGAACGGCAAGGCCGCATTATATATTGAACTGACCGAACCCGTCAGCGTGATCACCTTGTTGTTCATTCTGGAGGCAGGGCCGGAAGGCTGGTCGACGGGAAAATCCGAGCTCCGCTGGGAAATGAAAATCGGCGATAAATGGACCCGGGCGGCGGTGATGAGTGATTCTACCCACGGCCTCAACAACAGTGGCGTCGTTGCGCTGCAGATTGCTTATAATCGGGAAGATTCCGACGACAGCCACATGTCAAAACATTTGCGGGTGCTGGTTCACAAGGGAAGCATCAATAGCGCTTATATAAAGAGCGTCACCACCAATGCGGTTTCGGTGGTCTGGGTGCCATCCGCAGGCGCGAAGGATCTTGGCGTCAACATGCCCGCGGGAACCATATCACAATCCGAACAGCCACTGGCCGGGATTGCCAAGATCGATCAACCGATGGAAAGCTTTGGCGGCGTGCCACCGCTGATCGGACGCAGCTTTGATCAGTGGATGGCCGAGCGACTCCACCATAAGGGATTTGCCATCACTGGCGACGATTATGCCAAAATAGGTCTGTCCGCCGTGCCCTCCCTGTGGCAGCTCGCGGTGATTCCGGCGGCTCGCAATGCGAGCGGAGAAACATCGCCCGGCCATGTGTGGCTAGCCGCTGTGGCCGGAAAAGACGCGCCAAACATATCCGACCCGACGGTCCCCGATGTCGATCCGACGACGCTCAATGAAATTGGCGAGATTGTAGCGGCGGTCGCGAGTCCCTTCCTGCAATGTTGCGTTACCAACCCGCCCTGGGTCCGCATAACCGTGAACGCAGAACTGGAATTCAGCGCAGCCAACACCACGGCAGCATGGGTGGCGATATTGCAGGAAGAGCTGATCCTGTGGCTGTCGCCGTGGATCCCGGCGGAAAAATTCGGGACTCGGCCACAGGATTATTGGACGCGACAGGCGATTGCGGAGTTTATACGGAAACGACCTTATGTTGAGGGAATATCGAAGCTGTCGCTGGAATATGATCAGGACATATATTCTGGCGAGTGGCATTATTTCACGTCCGCGCTGAAGCATAAGTTGAAATCGCCCCACGCCTACGCCGATGCATCCGCCAAAAGGCAAGGGAGACGCTGGCAGTGACGCGCGAGTCCGGCACGATCAGCAATAAGCCATCTCAGGAACCGGGCGCTGAATATGAAGCGTTGCGTGCAGAGGCCATTGCCATGGTGCAGACCATGGCCGGAGACATTTGGACCGACTATAATTATTCTGATCCCGGCGTTACGATCATCGAACAACTCGCCTACGCCTTGACCGAATTGCCATATCGGGCATCGCTGCCGGTCGCTGATATTCTTGCTGACCCGGATAGCCCGCGGTTGCAGGTCCGTCGCCACGGACTATTCCCCGCCTGGTCGATATTGCCATGCAACCCTGTCACCGTTGCCGATATTCGCCGGTTGATCCTCGACCAGATTGCGGACATCGCCAATATCTGGATCGATCCGATCAAAACCGAATATTGCGACGGCAAGATTGCCGGACTTTATTCGGTTTCTATCCTGCCATATCCTGGGGATCATGACCGGTTCGAACTGATCGAGAAAGTCTGCCGATGCTATACGGCGCATCGCGCCTTGTGCGAGGATTTCGGTCAGATAAAGGTCCTGGAGCCCGAACGAACCGTCGTCGAAGCCAGAATCGAAATTGCCCATGGCATCGATCCGTCCGACGCTTTGGCGCAATCGCTTTTCACGCTTGGCCTGGCGTTCGCGCCGGAACCTACGCGCCTTCCGCTCGGCCAGTGGCAAGAGCTGAAACCGTCGACGACCGAGGTTTTCTCGGGCCCGTTGCTGCTCCGCGGATTCATCACCGATGATCAGCTCGATCAAGATCTGTTTGACGGGACCGCGCATCAATTGGCCGAATTGCTGGCCGCCATTCCGGACGTGTTGGTGGTCGACAGCCTGAAGGTGAAGGTCGGAGACCATCTTTGGCGGAACGAAAACGACAAGATCAAGGCTGGCCATGGCCGTTATCTCAAACTTGAAACGACCGATCGGTGCTGGCCTGACCATCATGGCTTTTCGATAACGATCTACCGGGATTTCGAGAAATGCGAACCGGTTCCCGATCTCGTCCATCGCAAGCTCACAGCATTGTGGAAAGAGCATCGCAAGACCTGGCCATTACGCAAAGAAATCGCGAAATGTTACGGCTCCCCCGACGGCCATTATGATGATCTGGCGAGCTACACTTCTGTGCAGACGCAGTTTCCGGCAGTGTTTGGGGTTGGACATGCCGGATTATTTGATGGCGCGACAACCGAACGGAAAGGCCAGGCGAAACAGCTCAAGGGCTATCTGATGCCGTTCGACCAGTTGCTCGCGGACTATTTTGCTCAACTGGCGTTCGTCCGGACATTATTCTCGGTCGAGGCTGGCGGCGAATCCACCTATGCGTGGCAATCACTGCGCCCGATCGTGCCCAATGTCGCGCCCTTGTTATCCACCGACTATGAATCCCGATTGGCAAAAATCGTTTCAGAAACCGATCCGGTAACCAGGCGCAGAAATGCGATTCTCGACCTGCTGCTCAGTTTTCAGGGACTGGCGCTTTCCGTCGCGGTTCCTTCATCACCCGGCCGACAGGAATCAGCGGCATCGGCTGCTGTGGAAATCAAGGCCAAGCAGGTTCTGCTGCGTCGAGCGGCAGAGGCTACGCGGGATCGTGGACGGGGTGTCGACTATCTTCATCACGACCATGGACGGTCCATGTCAGGTACCGAGATGATGAGCCGGATCGAACTGGGTCTGCTGGACGAAGAACTGAAAATCGGTTTCAGGTCTCCGGATCGCTGGGACAACCATCGCGATGCTTGCGGACGCGTGCTGGAGGGCCAGGAATGGCGTCGCTTTGAGCCTCATTTTCGGTCGATAAAATATGAAGAGGTCGATGAATCATATCGGCCACCCGCGACCCATGAGCCCTTGCTGCTTAACGAGGAATTATTGGTCGAACTGCACCAGGCGGAAGACTATCAAGTCGGCATCAGCTTTGTCGATGAAGTTTATGTCGTTATTTTTCGCGATTCACGGGGGCGATGGTGGATCGTTGCGGTTTTTGAAGATGAAGCAGAAGCCCTGTTCATCATCGTCGAAATCCATCGGCACGCGCGAAGCAGACATCGACACCGACAGAGCCTGTATCTGGTGGAATGGATATTGCTGCGGCACGCCAAAAGGCATCATGACGATCGCAATGAGCGCTATAACTTCCGGATTACGGCGGTTGTCGCGGCGGCGCAAACAGACCGAAATTCTGCGGGCTGGGAAGAACAAGTCAATGATATCACCCGCAGCAACACACCAGCGCATATCGCGGTGGAATGTCTTGTGCTCGAACACCGACATCTAAGGGAATTCGAGACGCTATATTTCGAATGGCGGCGGGCCTTGCGCCATAGTTTTCACCATTCGATCGCGGAGACCAGCCGGAGACTGGAAGATTTCCTGTTGCGGCATCTGCCGGAACCGGTCGATCCATGCAAACCGCCTGCTCCGCCGCCGACACCCGCTCCCTCACCTCCCATTCCTCCAGTCCCCCCGGCGCCGACGCCTTCGCCACCGGTTCCGTGTCCGCCAACGCCGGCGCCAGTGCCACCCGATCCCGATCCCGATCCGCCGGAGGAAAAATGGTGGCAACGCCTGTTCCACTGGATTTGGCACGCAGTCAAAAACATCTTGTGGGTGTTGCTGAAGTTTATCACTCTCGGCGCCATCGGGGTTGCCATTTACGAGCTTGGCAAAGACATATGGGCATTTCTGAAAAGGCTGTTCGGTGGCCGGCTGCCCCAGCCGCCGGATGAACCCGAGCCCCCGGCCATTCCGCCACCGTCCTTCCCGTGGTTTCCGGAACCGCCATCTGCTCCGGTATCGCCGCCCCCTGCTCCAGTGCCACCTGCTCCGGTCTCTCCGGCGCCGGTGCCGGTCGCGCCCACGCCCTCGCCTCAGCCAACGCCTCTCCCCTCGCCGCCGATGAATGCGGGGACCGCCGTTGCCGTGGTTGGACAGAAAGGTTTTGACGGCAATACGGTAATGGAAACTGACTCCCTCGCGGCATTCTATGCGCAGGGATTCCGCTTTGCGATTCGCTACGTGCGAAACACTGATTCTTCGACGTCGGGTAATCTGTCAGCGGCGGAGGCAGAGACGATCCGCTCGTCCGGGTTCGCGCTGATGGCTGTGCAACATGTGCGCGGGACCGGCTGGCGTCCGACTGCGGAACTGGGCCAGCAGGATGGGATATTGGCGGTCCAGCAGGTCGTGGATTGCGGGTTGCCGGCGAGAATCTGTGTCTGGATGGACCTGGAAGGGGTTTATGGCGACGCCACCTCCGACGATGTCCTCGCCTATTGCAACGCGTGGTTCACCGAAGTCTCCATTGGCGGGTTCATTCCCGGCATCTATGTCGGTGCCAATTGCGGGCTGAACCAGGACCAGCTCGATAATCAATTGCCCTTCGAATATTACTGGCGATCCGGAAGCAGTGTGCCCGATCTGCCGAACCATGGCTATTGCATGGTACAGTTGATCGACAGCCATTATGTGATCGATGGTGTCAGCTATGATCTCGACACGATCGTCGATGACAGCAACAGCAAACCGCCGGTCTGGGCGGCGCCGTTATCGAACGGATGAGAGACGCACGGTGACCATATTTGTTGCGATAGCCAGCTACCGGGATGCCGATCTTGCCAACACCATCGCCGATTGCGTCGCCAGGGCGCGATGGCCGGAAAAATTGCATTTTGGAATCTGCTGGCAATATGCGCGGGGCGATCCCCCTCCGCCCGAGGTGGACAAAGCGACTCTGCGGCAAATCGACGTTCCCTGGAAGCAGAGCAAGGGGGCATGCTGGGCACGGGATCAAGCCCTGTCGCTATATCAGGGAGAGGATTTTCTGTTCCAGATTGATTCTCACCACCGGTTTGTCAAACATTGGGATGCGCTGCTGATAAGCCAGATCGAAGCCTGTCAGGAAGCCAAGCCACTGCTTACCGCTTATGCGCAGGCCTTTGATCCTGCGGAAATATTGCCAGCAGCCGGTTTGCCGACGATGATGCTGCTCAACGAATTTACCGAACAGGGCATTCCGACATTCGCGCAGGCCGCCCGCCCCGAATGGCGTGGTGGCCCGCCGCAGCGTGCCCGGTTCCTGTCGGGCCATTTTATCTTCACGCTCGGCCAGTTTGTCCACGAGGTCCCTTATGATCCCGACCTCTATTTCATCGGCGAGGAAATCAGTCTGGCGGTCCGCGCCTTCACCCATGGCTATTCTTTGCTGCATCCCTCGGAACATGTGATGTGGCACGAATATAGCCGCAAGCAGCGCGTGATGCATTGGGATGACCATCAGTCGAGCGCATATGATTCCGCTAGTCTGAACAAGGTTCGGCAAATCCTGACCGGTGATATTGCTGGTCGCTATGGCTTGGGCATGGCCCGCAGTCTTGCCGAATATGAAAAATATGCCGGGATCGATTTTGCGGCCGGGCGGGCATCAGGCGGTGCCTGTAAAGGAACCGAACCACCCCAAGCGCCGCCGCCGGGCGAAGATGTCGGACCTGTGAGACAGTGGAATGTCTGTGTAAAAGTTGATCGCAGCAAATTGCCGCCAGCGGCACTGGATCGGCCGGCCTTCTGGTATGTTGGTTTTTTCGATGCTGCCGGCGTGGAAGTCGCGCGAGCGGACAGTGAACGAGAAGAATTGCAGGCGCTAAACCTGGCCAGTGCCGATCTGATCAGGCTCGAACGCAAATTTTATTCTGCCCGTGTACCGGTCCGATGGGAGATTGTCCCGACGGACAGGAACAGGAATTGGCTGAGTGGTGTGAGTGGTGGGGTTGAAAATCCACCTTTAACGAAAAAGGTTCCTGCATGAGCAAACGCCCGAAACTGATTCACTTTATTACCGGCTTGCATGCAGATTTTGGGGGAAGACCTTTCATCCTGCCTCACGCGCTGGCGATTTTATCCGCCCAGATGGCCTATCCTGATCATGAGATCCGTGTGTGTTACGCACATGAGCCCAGCGGGCCAGCTTGGGAATTTGTAAAACCGCTGGTCACGCCAGTCGTCGTCGAAGCACCAACGGAGATCTTCGGGCGTCCGGTTGCTCACTATGCGCATTCTGCGGATGTCGTTCGCCTCCAGCAATTGATAGCCCACGGTGGCCTGTATTTCGATACCGACACCATTGTCCTCAGACCTATTGCGGACTTGCCAGAAGACCGCGTGGTCATGGGAATGGAGCATGATGTGGACGGGCTGTGCAACGCGTTTATCGCGGCGCCAAAAAATGATGTTTTTCTTCGGACCTGGCTGGATCGCTATCGAGATTTTGATCAGAATGACTGGGGCGGACATTCGATTCTGCTGCCGTTCAAGCTCGCGCAGGAAATGGCCGATCACATTCACATTGAGCCTTCCTCATCATTTTTCATACCGCACTGGGATCGAGGGTCCTTGAGCGATTTGTTTGATTCTGTTGTGGATACCAGTCGATCATATTCGATTCACTTGTGGGAATCGCTGTCGTGGCATTGGCTTGCGGGCCTTACGCCGTCAGTGATCAGTCAGATCGACACCACATATAACATGCACGCACGACGGGTACTTGCGGCCTTTCCCGATCTGGCAGCGGCACTGAGCCCAACCCGGTGGCAGCTGGAAATTGCCGTGGACGTCGACGCCCTGCCCGACGGAGCGGCGGACCGGTCTCCTTTCTGGTATGTTGCGCTCCATGATGCGGATGGCGGTGCTTTGACCCGAATCGATGCAGATATGGAAGAACTGGCGCAAATATCGTTCGTGCCAAACACTATCGTCAAATTGAAACGAAGCGTGCTTGCGATAGCGCCACCCACGCATTGGACCATATATCCCGTCGATCGCAAGCGACAGTGGCTTGCGCCGATGACAGGCCTGATCGATTCGCAAAATGCAGCAGAAAAGGAAGGCCAGTGAACGCCAGCCCCTCTCCCGTTTCGGTGGTGATACCAACCGGTGGCAATCAAAGACTTCATTTGCTCGAAGCAACGCTCGCCGGCCTGCGTCGTGCGCACGGAATAGACCAGATCATTCTGGCGGAGACGGGATCCCACCCCTATGCGTCCGATCTGGCGAAGACATGGGATATCGACTATGTATTTTCTCGCGATTCAGGCCGGTTTAACAAGAGCCGGACACTCAATATGGGTTCGAAGCTGGCGCGCCGAAGGCTGATTCTATGGTGCGATGGCGATACCTTGTTTGACGCACAATTGATTCCGCGAGCGGTCGGTGAGTTAAAGCGCAGGAAACTCGATGTGCTGATGCCCTTCTCCACATTTCACTGCCTGACTGAAACAGAAACCGAACAGGTTATTGCAGGAACGGTACCCCCCAACGTGTTTACGCCGCATACCTATCGCAATAATTTCGGCAAAGAGGCCAGCGGCGGCATCGTTCTCGTCAGGGCCGCCTTTTTGCAGCGCTGCGGCGGACATCTGGAGAATTTCAGCGGTTGGGGATATGAAGACGACGCCTGGGTCCACAAGGTGAAGATACTGGGGCGGATTGGCTGGGATGACGACAGCGATTTGCATGTCTGCAATCTGTTTCATCCGGAATGCACGCGTGATGCCTCCAATCTGGCGTTCAATGAGGCCATGTTCGAAAAAATAGCGTCGATTACCGATCCGGATGAACTGTTGCGGGAATTCCCCCACGAAACGCAGGAAGCCCCTCCCTGGAACATTTCAACAAGAATCGAATTTGTTGCAGCAGAACGATCGGGCAAGGCAAGCGCATCGAATTTGGCGGAAAGCTGGATTTCGCGTCTCCGTCAGAATTATGGCGTTTCGCCGTCCCTGAGGCAGGTTGATCGAGCAGCACTGGATGAATTTTCTGCGGGTAGCGAGATCGACATGACGGTCGTTTTCGCGGCGACCCACGAAGTTGCGCAGGTAATGCTCGATCACTTGCAAGGGAAACCGGCGATAGTGGTTCTGATGTCAAACGCCGTTCCAGGGGACAGTGAACTGCCATTGCCACGGGCGGATCAACCCCACTGGCTTTTGGCCCGCACGGCAGAACAGGCTGCGGTGTTGCGAGAGCTTGATGAGCGGATATGGCATCGGAATTGGGAGGATGGCGAGCGAAAGGCGCAACCGGTTCCGCTTCTGGTGCAACTTCTGAGTCTGGCGCTGGAGACAAAAAAGCGCTGGTCGGTGAAAATTGAACTGGACCGCTCGGCGCTACCTGCTCCGGCTCTTGATCGCTCACCCTTCTGGTATGTTCTGGTACAGGACGCAGAGGGCAATGAACTGTTTCGTTGCGATGCCGAACGGGATGAATTGACCAGGCTGACCACGTCCCCGGCCAGCGCAATCACGCTTGAGCGTTCTGTCCCTTCAGCGCAACGGCCAGCCCGATGGGTTGTACAGCCTACAGACCGTCATCGAAACTGGCTGGGCCGGATGGAGGGCTCTGTCAAACAGGCGACCGTGAATCGCGTGGAAGCAGGATATTGATTGGATCGATCAAGATTCGCATAATATTCTGAAACATTACGCGTAAATCAGCGCTTGCTAGGGCACCGTCACGGTAAATTGTGCAGGCGTTTCCACCGTGATCTCACCCAGCCAGGTACACATCAATGTGCAACTGGTATCCAGTGCCGGAATTTCGCCGATGGTCACCGTCGGGGTGCCGGGCACCCATGGCATGGTCAACGCGGGAATGCAGGGTGCCGGTGTCGGGGTGCCGAGCGCGGCGGCGGTGGCCGCTATCACGACCGGGTTGGTCGAAGCGCTGCACATGCCGAAAGTTGGCACGTTCACAAACGGCTTGTTGTCCATGATCGTGCCGCACGGCAGATTGCAGGCCGTGACCCGGTTTTCGGGCAGCACGTTAAAGGCGGTCGGGGTCATGCCAAAACTGCACGCCAGCATGGCGCCGGAGGTTACTTCGGGTGTCGACATGCTGTTTACCTTTCCGCTGTTTTCACGCCAAATAGCGCCCGTCTTTCTTCAATTCGAGGCGGATGCCGTCGATCAGATCGCGCAGTTCAACCGTAGCAGGATCCCGTTGGACCGCCAATAAGGCCGCATGGCGCAAGACATTGATGATACCGCCACCCGATAGTTCGTAATTTTCCGCCAGATTGGCAAAATCAATTTCGGGCGCAAGAGTGAAGCCGGGGCTTGAAAACGTATCCCTCCAAAGCCGCAAGCGCGACGCTTTATCGGGCATCGGGAACAGGATCGTCGATTGAAAGCGACGGGAAAAGGCCTCGTCCATATGCGCCGTCTGGTTGGTCGCGAGAATGGTTATACCCGCATGATTTTCCAGCCGCTGCAGCAGATAGGCAATTTGCTGATTGGCGGACCGGTCATTGGATGATCGCGACTCGGTTCTCTTGCCAAATAGCGCGTCCGCTTCATCGAAAAATAATATCCAGTTGCGATCCTGTGCCTGATCAAAGAGCGCAGCCAGATTTTTCTCGGTCTCTCCGATCCATTTGGACACAATTTGCGACAGATCAACGCGGTACACCGGCAGATTGTGGAGTTTGCCAAGCAGGCTTGCGGTCAGCGTCTTGCCGGTGCCGGGCGGGCCATGAAACAGGCAACGGTAACCGGGCTTCAACCGGCGCGCCAGGCCCCAGTCCTCCATCAGGGTTTTGCTGTGCCTGATCCAGGAAGCAATCATCTCGACCTGTATTATCGTCGGGGAATCAAGGACCAGATCGCTCCAATCCAGCGGCGTGCTGACCCGGCTTGCCGGAAAGCCGCTGCCGGTTGGCGGCAGATAGTCCTCGTCATAGAGAAGATAATGCAGCCCCTGCGGCGACAATTTCAGCCCGCCGGACAATTGCGGCTCGTCGCTTTGGCGATGATCGACGACGACGATGCCACGCTTGACGAGCGGATGGTTGAGAATTTCAAACGGATCTCTGGTCAGCGAGCGATTGCCGTTGATCAAAAAATTTGCGGTCAGAGCGCTTGGCAAGAATCCGACCTGATCCTTGCTGTTCACGCCGCCAAACTCGGTGAACGGACGGCCCGTAGCAACATTTTGAATCAGGAACGGGTCGAGACGTTCCGGCGCCAGATAGGGTGCCAGGGTCAATATCAGGGTCAACCGATCGTCAGCCGACAAGGAAAGCTCCCGTACCAGACTGGCATAGGCTCCGCCAGACTCTGCCAAAGATGGTGGTTCGGGGATTTCTTCTGCCGAGCCCGCGGACTTGTCGTCACCATAAGCTGCAAAGCGCGTTGCGATGATGCGGTCGAGCCAGTCCAGCTCTGAACTGACGGTCGCCAGATTGGCAGATATTTCTGCCCTGGGATCAGGGGAATTTACCATGTTACATGAATAGCATCATGCATCCACGGATGATAGATCACAGATGTGTTCCACGGCACCTGATCTTTCAGAATATCCAGTGTTTTTCGCTGGACCACCAGAGTCCATTTTTGATCAAGATAATCCAGCCGCCCTTCCCGTTGCAGAAATGTTTCCCGCAACCCGTCGATCGATGTTCCGTGCAGAGCCGACCAGTTTTCGAGAATGCCCGCGAGCAGCCCGTCACAGATTTCGATATCTCCGGGATCCGGTTCAATCGCCGATGCCACCGGCGTCCCGGTTGGCAGGCCGCAGATGATCTTGTTCAGAAACAGCAAAGGTTCGGGAGTGGCAGTCTGGCCAGTGACCAGATATTGCAACAGATGCACGGCCCGCGAAGCGGCGTGCCCGGGTTCAATACGGGGTTTGCCCTCTCCGTCGATGCGCAGCAGGTCAAGCCGTTCAAGAAATGTCGGCAAAAAAGGATTGACCAGGACCAGCCCAGCATTGGCAATGTAAACCGGCTCACTCATGTCTTCCTCCGCTTCCTGCCAACCTGCACCGGCATCAGGCCATGCCCAACCATTATTTCTCGCCGGCTTCTCGGACGAGGCAGCAATGTTCTGCTCTGCTTCCGGTGGCACGTTGCGGCGCAACGCTGCGGCAACTGTCATATGTTCGGCGTCACCGGCCAAGGCGATGGCCCGTGCGCGGATTCTGGGTTGCAAATCCGTGTCGTCGCCCGCCGCCGCAGCAACAAGGCGCGCCAGGATAGCGGCCATGTCAAATTTCCCGGGATGGGCAACGGCGTCAAACACCGAGTTCCACAATGTTCTTGCATCCAGTGGTGAGCCGCCAGCTGGCAGCAGTTGCGATCCGGCGGTCTTCACCAGCAGGATTCCGTCATACAGGGCACGGGCATCATTGGGTGCAATCAGATTGAGCAAACGCCCCAGCGACGGCCTTGGCAAGAGACCGACCCAGCGGTGGCGCGGTTCCTGGTGGTAAAAATGGGAAGAGATGTAGCTCAATAACTGGCTATCCTGCTGATCGATCAGCAAATCGAATTGACGCGTCAACTGCACCGCTTCTTCCGCTTTGACCGGGCTCCCCTCCAGCCAGGCGATCAGATCGGGGATGGTCAGATGCTGGGTGGCGGAAACATCGGGATCGTCCGGGCCTTGCGGTTGATCCGCCTGATCCATTTCAGGAAGCGGGTCTGCCAATAAATTCAGGTCAATTTCGGTGCTGACGATATTGGCGGCAGCGGCGCGCAGGAGCATGGTGCGCTGATCTGCCTTCTGCTCAGCAATCAGCGAAGCAAGCGGCCCTTTCTTAAGCATTGTCCAACCTATCATGTCCTGCAGCAGGGCCTCGGTCTTACCCGATCCCAACGTGGTGGCGGCATATTGGATTTTTTGCAAGGTCGCATCGATCGTATCGGCGCGCAACAGGCTGATCCGCTCGGCCCGCGTCAGTCGCACGAAATGGTCGGCTGCATTTTCCGGGGCATTGCCACCGTCCAGCCATTCTTGCAGCGATGCCAGAAGGTCCATATGCGGGACAGCACTGCTGTCCGGTGCTTTGCTGGCAGATGGCAGTTCACCAACCAGCAGTCCGGCAATGGTTTCGGTCCACCAGATCTTGTCATTCCCGTACCTTGGTGCCTTTTCCATCAAATCACCGGCAAGCGCCGGAGCCAGAAATGCCAGAATTTCCGATGGCATCAGCCAGCACAGCAGCCGTTCCGCCACTACCGCCGCATCGCTGGTTGAGGAAATCGATTCACGAGCAAGCTCGGCCAACCACGCTGGATACTGCTGTGCCGCATAGACGAGAATATCCATCCGGAGACGGCGATCTCCGGTCCCGAGATAGGCGGCGATCGCTTCGCGGTCACCGGGCAACAAATTTGCCGCCGGGACATTTTCATCGGAAGCAGCGGCCATTGGGCTTGAGGAGGATTGGACCGAGTATGGCGCGTCATGCGGAGCAGTCCGCGGGGATTGGTCGGCATCGGACAAACCGCCGGTCGCATCGCCATCAGCTTGTTTGGGCCTTGGGTCCACGGGATCGCCGTCTTCAATAGCGCCTGCCTGAAGGGGATGCTCTATCGTTTCCGACATAGGCTCTCGAGCCGGGGATTGCGTCGCACGGGTAGACGGAAGCTTTCCGGCCAGCAGCCCGGCAATAATTCCGGTCCACCAACTTTTGTCATCGCTCGATTCAACGGCCTCTTGCATCAATGCACCAGCAAGCGCTGGCGCCAGACATTCGAGTATCTGAACCGGCTTCAGCCAGAATAACAGCCGTTCCGCCACCACGGTCGCGCCGGTGGTCGACGAGACCGTTATGCGGGCAAGCTCTGCCAGCCATATCGGGTCTTGCCGTGCCGCACGCGCAAGCATCTCCTGCTGATTTTGACGTTCGCCGGTCCTCAGATAAGCGGCCACCGCTTCGCGCTCCGCCAAGGTCAGCCTTGCAGCCGATGCATTTTCGGGAGGGGAGACGATTATCGACTCCGCACCGGTTTCTCGCAAAAATGGTCGGCCATGTCGCACATGGCCATCCTCCTGCGCCATCATCACTTTTTCAACATTGGCCATAGAGACGGTTGGACCGCTGTCAGTCCGGGCGGACCCGGGGCCGATCGGATCGCGATTATCGCTCCATTCACTCTGGCGCCGCTCCTCTGTCGATTCCGCGCCAGGCGCACTGGCAGCGGTTTTCGAAACCAGCGCATGAATGGCGCTTTCCAGAGCAGAAATATTGCGGTGTTCCTTGTGAGTTTCCAACAGTCCAGTGTGGAGGCGCGATGCCAGAGTATCAGCGGACATATCGGAGGCTTGCGCCAGATGCCTGATCAATGCCTGCCAAAACATCCCCGGATTGATCCGTCCGGATGACTGCCATATCAGGGTCGCGATCATCAAATATTGAACCAGCTCGGCAAGCCGTTGCTCGGACATCGGAATGAAAGCTTTTGCCCGCTGTAATGCCACTAATGCTTTCACGCCATCAAACAGGGCGGCAATTTCCAGAGGCTTGATGCGCCTGACAATCGCGACAAATGCAGGCTGATCAAATCTTATGATCGGCAACGAATTGTCAGACGTCAGCGGCGGTATCGCGGCACGCAATTTGTCAAAAATCAATTGCGGATCGGATTGCAGGATCGAGGCTATGAAAGTGGAGTTTTCGTCATTGGTCAGCGGCCCTCTGTCAGATTGATCCTGATCTGCATTGCCGGCTGTCCGCTCGCTTGCCGCAACCGCCAATGCATGGAAAATTTCGGGGCCGAGGCTGTCGCCATCATGCGGCAGCAGATCAAATATTTTCCGGGATAGCATGGCTTTTTCTGTCGCCGGGACATCGGCCGCGAATATTGCTTCAAGGCAATATGTCCAAAGCGCCTGAATATCGACCGGGTTTGAGTCGTGGGCGGCGAGATATTGCAGCAGGGCAGAATCGATGCGGGTCCTTGCATCATTGCCGAATGCTTTCGAGACAGCGGTGATCAGAGCCGCGTGGGTCGCTGCGGTTTTTGCATCGCGGGTTGCTGCTTGCAGGAGCGATCCGAACTGCGACGCGTTCATCCCGGCGAGAAGACCAGCCCTGTCTTCCGGGTTCCGGGCATAAGTCCGGAGCAAAGCTCGCCACTGATCCGGATTTTTCGACAGTCTTCCGACAAAAATCATATGCTCTGGGGCAGCTCTCTTGCTTGAACCGTCCACCTTTTCCCAAGCCCCGTCTTGGACCAAGCCGTCCCCTTCCGGCGCTGGCTTGCTGGCGGATGACGACGGGCTGCCTGTTCGCCGATCAGAAATCTCGACCAGCACGGCGGCAAGCTGTTCTTCGGCCAGCGGGCTTGCAGATGTCAGTATATCGGTCAATCTTGACCGGATCTTAGCCTTTTTACCGGCTGGCAGGACGACGCCGAGCAGGTGCTGCCAGAATGATCCTGGTTCGATGGGGTCATCGCCCCGCATCGCCAGATATTCTATCGTTGCAGCCTTCATTGGCGGCGATACATCATGATCGAGCGCGGTGGAGAGAGCCGATATAAGGGTGTTCAATATGTCCGGAATCGCCGGATCAACGAATATCGCGGCAAGCAATGCCCCGAATTTCTCTGACGACAAGATGGCCGACAGGCGACTCCGTTGCTCCCCAGTCCGGGCATGTTTTCGCAACAATCGCCGCCATTCGTCTTCGCCGCTCGCCATCGCCCTGAAGATGTCGGACTGGAGACTTGAAAGAGACACGCTGCTGTCATGCTCCTTGGGCTTGCCTGAGCGGGTATCTTTGGTGCGGGGAGAATCAATATGGTCGCCATCCGCTTTATCTCTCGACGTCACGCTGGCCGATGGTTGCTGGCTTGTCGTTACATCCTGAACGACAGCGCCGTCATTGTCAGCGTTTTGTCCGCCATCCATTTTGCCGATACCCATCCGGTCGGATGATTGGCCGTTTTTACCGACACCATGTTCGATGGCTTTATCCAGAGTGGCGGCAATGTCGCTTTCTGTGCTGGCGTTATCAGACAACAGGATTTTCATCAGAGCCGAAGCAAGCTGTGGATTCTCGCTCGTCACTTCGAATTTGGAAAGCACATATTGCCATAGATCGGCGAGGTCCGGCGGATCGTCGGCTTTGTCGATATGGGCGGCGATATGCTCGAATATGGCACGGTCAATTCGGTCTTCGGAGTTGCCGCTCTCCCTTGCCTGTTGCGCAAAAGAACGCGCGAGGAGTTGGCTTTTTTCCGCGATATGCCTGTCCGGCGCCCAGGCTTGCAACAAAGCTTCATATTGCGCTTTGGTCAGCTCAGAGAACAGACGTTGTTCCGATCGGCCGGATGATCTGTGACGATGGAATAGCATACGCCATTGTTCGATGCCGGATGGCGCGATATTTCTAAATTCGCGCGACGCTGACCCGGATGCTTGGCGACCCTGCTCTTTCTGGATGGCAGCCAGGACATCAGTCACATCGGGATGGCGGTTTGACCATTGATCGGTCATCAGAAATGTTTCTAAAATGGATGCAATATATTCAGGCAGGGGAATATTGGCCTGCTCCGCCAGATTTGCCAGAATTTGTGTCAAAAAATGCTTGGAATCATAAGGTGACCCCCTCGCCTTTGCCAAACAAGCGACGGTTGTCACCCAGAATTTTTGCCGCAGAGCGGCCGCGCTGATGCGCTGCGCCGACGAAGCGTAGCCCGTTAGCAGCTCTTCCATCGCGTTCATCAAGTGAATCGTGTCCATCGCCTGGGACGGCGCGAGACGCTTGACCAGCCTCTCTCTGGCCGCCTTATCTATCTGTAAAAACAATCGGTCCAGCGCATGACGGTGATGCACTTGACGAGCGATCATTGCGACAAATGATTCGGATTCATTGTCCAACAACCAGATCGCTTCGGCAGTCGGATCGAAGCCGGACATATCGGCTGAAAATCCTACTGTACCACGGCACAGGAACGCTTCCATTCGCTGCAATCGCCAGACTGGCGTGTTGATGAGTTGCCGATCCTGATGCTGACTGTGGCTCGCTTCATGGATGGCACTTCCGAGCGCTTCCTCGAGCGCCTGTTCCAAAGCCGCAATCGCATCACTCTCAAGGAAAGCAGGCCGGACTGTTCCAAGGTCGAGTTCCAACTTCTCCACCCGAACAATCGCATCTGCCGGAGAAAATTTTTCAAAGACACGGCGGATTACATCGGGAAATTTTTCCCAGGCCAATGATTCCAGCCGGGGTCGGAAGGCCATGGCATTGTCAAGATCATGAACAGCAGCAACGACATCCAGTCGGCCAATGCGATGGTCAGTATCGAATGGGGATTTAGTGGCCGTCAATCACAATGTCTCCGCCAAATAACATCCATTCTTGCATGTTGCGCCGTCTGTCAGCTTCGGTCAAGCCAGCGCTTGGTTCCGGGGAATGGGACCCGCAGACCTGCGTCATTCGCTTTCGATGATGTGTGTTGTCGGAATAGTTAAGACCCATCTTCCATGTAAAATGGGAAAAAATATTATGGTGATAGAAACAATAGATATGTGATTATTATTACCCACCGGTTCTTTACTAAAAAACTCCGTCAGGGAATTGCAAAATCTGGTTTTTTCCGGCATAGACAATCGCAAAGCTGTATCAGACGGCTATGGAGTTGGTTTGATGGATTTCGCCAGCAAGACTCAGGAAAAGCGAACGCATCCCGCGTCCAGCCCCTTGGCTATGACCCCAGCGACAATCACCGATCATTCGGCTCGCGGAGTTCAACTGCGCAAATTGTTGCAATTCATGCAAAAGGCGCAGCGCACAGCGGAACCCGTGCAACGTCATGCAGTATCGATGCGCGGATTCGAAAGCGCTGATGTTGTCCAATTGGCGCGATGGCGGCTGGAATCTCCAAATGACTGGATTGGCATCGACCCCGAAAATATCGGCAACGTGCTGAATTTCCATTCGGGCCATTATCCGGTCGGAACGGTTTTCGATGATGTCACTGGCGCATATCTCGAACCACAGGATGCCGACGGTGTTCATTATCCGACCGGCTCTTATGGTTATTGGCGGAAAATGGCGCGGGCCGATGAACAAGTCGATCACTTCCCTCCCAACGCAGCTTATTCAGGCTCAGCTTATGCCCCGACCGCCGCAGCGCACCGCCCCGCATTTCCGATCCGCAACCGGGAAGGCCATCGACCGGCTCAGGGCGAGCAATATGGCTACGGCGGGCATGTCAGCACGACCAATTCTTCGTTCGTGCAAAAGGGATTCACCCCTGACTTGACGGCAAACATGCAAGCCGGCGATTATTATAGCGCGATGCGGCAGGATATTATCGACAAATCCAACGTCGCTTTGGCCAATTACCAAAACCGCAGCGGGTTTAACGCGTTGCTGACGCCCGGTATAAATCTGGCATTGCAATATGGCTGGATCACTCCCGAACAGCATGCCGAGTTAATCGGTCTGTTGGCGCAATTCAAAGAGAGACCGAAAGGCTGATGAGGGTGGCTTGATTGCCGCAAGCTCTGCAACAGGAGAAGCAAGAAAGTGAGTGAACATCAATCACAGCTTCGATTGAGCGAAGATCATCAAACCGCTTCTGCCGGGCGGCTGGTTGAAGGCGACCAGCATTTCGGATTCAGCCAAATGGCTGCGGCCATCAATGCGTCTGCAACCGTCGCGCAGCTTCAATCGACATCCGAGATGTTGCAACGCAAGGCCAATCGTACCGGCCTGCCCGATCATCTGAAATCGGGGATTGAAACGCTTTCGGGCCTGTCGATGGATCATGTCCGGGTTCACCGGAATTCGTCCAGACCGGCGCAGCTCCGTGCCCATGCCTATGCCCAGGGCAGCGATATTCATCTGGGTCCGGGACAGGAAAGACATCTGCCGCATGAAGCATGGCATGTCGTGCAACAGGCTCAGGGCCGGGTGAAGCCGACGATGCAGATGAAAACCGGCGTGCCGATCAATGAAGACGAGGGACTGGAGCGCGAAGCGGATGTGATGGGCGCGAAGGCCGTGCAGCTGAAAGCGGCAAGTCTCGCTTTCGCGACACCGCCGGGGCGGAATTTCGCGGACGTGATTTTCCAGCTGGTCAAAGTCGCCACGGAAAATGGCGAAAAGGAAATTGCCGATCTGACGGAAAAGGAAATGAGCCAGTTGATGATCGATCAGCCGACATTGACACCGGAAATGGAAGAAGAAATCAGAACATGGATCAGCAACAGCGGCGGTTCGCATCTTGTAATGTTGAGCTTCAACCGGCGGCTTGAACAGTGGAAAAATCCGGACGAAGAGCCTGACGCAAAGCCCAGGAAGAGCCGCAAAAAGGCAAAAGGAGGCGAAAAAGCGAGCGTCTCCATATATGACGATGTTGACAATTCCGAGCTGAGCGAGCCGGAAACGGATTTTGAGAGATGGTCCGAGCGCAAGCCATTTGGAATAACGGCAGCCTATAATCGCGGACACGTTCCCACAGTCGACGATGAAATGGGCGACGATGTCCATATTACCGGCATGCATCATGCCGACACCTATCTGGTCGTCAAACAAGGTGGCCAGTTTGTGCCGCGGACGATCAACGGAAAACCCAATATTGAAGCGCACCGCAAGCTGCTGCCGGAGGAGCGACTGGTCGAACTGGCCAACATCAGAGACGATGAAGAGAGGCCTGAATCAGAGCGGGAACAAACGGGCATGGAGTTGAAGGCTATCCAGCAGCAATTGCTGTTCGGCAATGCGATCGACTGGGCCGAGGGCGAGTATGACGAGGAACTGGTCCGAGATCAGGAATCGCATCGCAAAGAGCTGCGGGACGAGGAAACGCCGGTTGGCAGATTAATGGCACGCGGCGCGGTTGGTGGTCTGCGGTCCGGATCAAAGGCAATAACCAGCACCGATGCGGAGCAGCGCCTGCTGTCCTCAAGGGTCTGGAAAGCCATGTTGATGAAGTTGATGAAGGCGATCGACGAGGAGATAGAAGAGCGCCTTCCATTCGACAAAATCACCGAGTTCGGCATTCAGATTCTGCTGAACCGTTCTTCCTGTCTTGGCTGTGGCAAGGCATTGGCGCTGGCGCTGGTGGACTTCTGGAAAGCCGTTGCGGCAGTCGCGGGATTCAAGACATGGCGCGCTGCCCGCGATCAATATCTGTCGCTGGATCTGTTCCAGATTTCGTTCCCGGTGATCTACGAACATAATAAGGAAAAAAAGATCGAATTCACAAATATCATGGTCATTCTGGAGGGCCTGAATGATGCTGGCTGGACGGTTCGCGCGCCGAAAGGGATAGAATCCACTGCCACCGCAGAGGAAAATCATCAGAAACTCAAGGCATTGCTTGCCGGTGATGACGAGGAAAAGGAACATCCGGCAGAATTGGATCATATTAACGGCAGATCATATGATGTCACCGATCCGCGCATCCGGCACAATGGCGCATGTCTTTGGGATGTATTGCATCGCATCTATCATTTCCCGATCACGGATCTGGA
>TARA_R110001599_G_scaffold345720_1_pt1 | contig 31127 bp, 27 predicted proteins | sample TARA_R110001599 | Tara Oceans TARA_R110001599 (sample SAMEA4398360) | marine metagenome | biome: Polar Biome; feature: [MES] marine water layer (ENVO:01000295) within the mesopelagic zone...; material: water (ENVO:00002006), including particulate matter (ENVO:01000060) such...
CAAAAAAGCGTGGGACTTGCTATTACTGGATGATATCTACTGAGGGAGTTTAACCGATTAGTTGCACTAGTCGTGATGAGTAGAATTGCTATCCCACAATTAATGGCTATTTTTTGTCATTGCCTAGGTGTTTAGGTTTTCTCTTGCTCAAATGTAATAACCTGTCACTGATTTTCCGATCACGTGGGAATCACTTTTAAAGAAAGGGTATGACGAGCCTGCCACAGCGGAAACCAATTCAAACCATGTTTTTGGTCAGATCTAAACAGTTGATACGGGTATTATTCGGTGCAGCGTCGGATCTTAAACTTATTTTTATCGGCAAATTGGTCTAACCACTTGTTCTATACAGCATGTCACCGTGGCGTAAAAAGGTAAGAGAATTACCAAGCAGATTGAAAATGCATAATTGATCATTTGCAATTAAGTGGGAACGCTTTTTTGCTTTTTTAGGATAAAACACCACGCATCTAGACGTTTTTTACTCTATCAGGGCATTCATTAATACGAATTTTAATTTGCTTTTCACTTAATTTGGGAAATTTGCAGTGTTTGGCGTTAAAAATGGGAATCTTGAACAAAAAAGACTGTTTTTTGAGCGTTTTTGACACTTTTGTTAGCTACTAGAGAAAATGGCCAAAAATTTGAGATATATAGGTGTTTTGTTGCCGATAGTGGATTTCGGGATGCTGTTATTGAGTTAAAGCTTATGGCAGAAATCAGTCAGCTATTTACTTTAATTTAGTCCCTTTCGAGCAAAAAAAAGCGGAAGTGTGTTCTGTGGTTTTCGAACGGCAGTAAAAGACAAGAAACGGACACTAAGGCATGGCTTTCATAATAGATAGTAAATAGCTATTTTGTTATGCTTTTCAAAGATAAGGAAATTTTAAATAAGGAATTGTTATGCATGTCATTAAAGGGACGCTTCTTATATTTGCTGGATTATTTTTTGTAGGACTTGGTGTTTTTTTAACTGCATCTTGGATCGCATTTTGTTTCGGTACAGTCGTAATCGGAATACTAATGTTGCTATTCGCCCCTTTAATTTTATTATTCCCCTACGCGGTAATCTCTCAGCCCGGATGGAGTTTGATAAATAGAGGGATTTTGGTATCAAAGAGAATAGTCATTTAAGGATGTATAGTGTTTGGAATTTTCACTAAAAAAATCAACAAAAAAAGAGTGCATCCTATCTTAGTAAATAACTTACAGATAGCTACATCTAAGAGCAATTTGGTTGGGACTAAAGAAGCAGACGAGCTGATCTTGTATTCCCTTAAAATGACAGATTTAGCGGCAGCACTGTTAGTAAAAAAACATGGATGGGATGTCGAAGCGATCAACAATCATTGCAGACCTGAAGTTGTGGTGGCTTTTATATGCTTCTTTGGTTATTTGTCTATAAAACCAGAGAAGACCGAAATGTTAAAAATACTTAAATTAGGGATTCGTACTGCGTTACATTCTGTCGGTATTTATGATGGAAATTCAGCAATACCTAAAATCGAAATTGCGGTTGTCTTAGCGATGGCTAAAGAAGCGAAGAATAGAAACTTAGACATTGAAGAAACTTTAGGCTTGAAGTTAGCACTGGCACATTAGGCTGGCTATTTTGGGAGACTTACGTCGAATACCTAGACTGTTCTGGGTCTTAAACCGGGCCCAAATAGTCCAATTTTAAGTTCAGTTTAGTTGTCTAAAAAATAAAAAAATTGTCGATTATCGCTTTCCACTCGCTGCGCATTGCCAGCCATTATTATCTAAATATCCGCTCATCTCTGTCGTTTGATATTGCATATCTGAACGCCTGCATCACGTACACAACTGCCGTTCAATCTACCATATTTGAACGACAGCCAATGACACTAATTTCTAAATCAATTTTGGTGATCTGATTACTGGTTTCTCAGCATCTTAGGCCAAATCATGGACTGACCATCTAATCCGCTTGTCGCTAATTATACGACAATGATTCAACGTCAAAGGTTAAAATAATTAAACGGTAGATTTGCCATTAAAACTTATCGGAGGCGGAAATGCAGTTAGTACGCTGGTATGTTTTTCCGTCTGATTATCCAAAAGATATGCATTTAGTGACGTGACTGATACTGATTTGTGCCCATCATTCGACGTCCAAGATTCCAGTTTTTTGGTTTCAATCAGTTTGTGAACATGCGAATTTGAACGTCCCATTATCTTTGCCGCTTCACTCACACTAACTAAGGTTTCGCTTCGCAAAACTGCGTTTTTTCTATACCAATAATGGGCGCTCGCTCGGTCAACTTTCATGTCTTTAAACGATGGCGAATGGGCAGCAGAGAGTTGAACTGCGACTCTGCCTTTTAGTATTCCTGTTAGTAAATAAAAGGGTTTACTCCATAGCATGCTGGCATCCTGCATGGCGTCTGTAAGCGAGACGAGGTTGTCCGTTCCAGTTCGAGCCTGCGTAAGGAGTTGATGCCAATCACGGTAATCAAAATAGTCATGTGTCCAACCTTTACGTTTTACATGCTTAATAATCCCAGTATCAATGATTGTTCGAAGGTCATATTCGTTAAGTCCTGAGTAGAAGCTTAGAAGTGAAACGTCTACATAATATCTAGTGTCGTAGATATCTTCGCTTTTTCTATCGTTGTTTTTTGCGAAACGATAAAAAGTTGGTAGATAATATTCATCCATTGTTGGATAGCACCCATGGCCAAATAGCAAGGTGTAAGGCTCAGGTAGGTTGATTCCTCGTTCCATATGCTCTGATGCTTCACGAACTAATTTAGCCCATTCAAATCGAAGTTCTCCACTGAAACCTGACCCTATCTCCAAGTCATAGGGGCGTCTTTGACGTTTAATGCGTGCTCTCAATTTATCTATATAGCTCGAAAGAGCCTCACCCGATAATTCACGCTGCTTTAACGCTGCCACTGGTGGGGCTATGGTGTTGCAATCTTCGCTAAGACTTGACATACAGCGATGGCAATAGCCTTTTAACAAAGATAGGTTCCATGTCAGCTCTTTGTCACATGTTTTGCAACGTGTCATCAAATCATGACCATGTACAAAGCAATAAGTGTTGTATTTATATTGCCATTCTGTACGGTGGATACCATCTGTTTCAATGCATTTTGGGCATATTGAGGGACTGTCTAACCAATCCCACTTTGATTCCGTATCGATGAAGTTGCTATCAATGGCTATGTCGTGTCCTGTACGTTTGGACAGCATTACAACGAGTGGTACTAGAAAAATACTACTGAAGCCCAGATGTTGTGAGAAGCATTCGCTATTTTTAAGGAATCTTGAAAAACTCATCTGAGCGTTTTCGTCTGCTAGCCTCATTGCGTAACCAATCAGACTTTCGTTGTCTTTAATACATGGGCGAATAACGAGCTTATGATCCATTATTTGACTCTTTTTATTCTTCATGACCATCTATTTCTTTAAGTACTTCAGCACACAAATTGCCCAGTGAACTGGATTTAACTAAAAATGGATTTATTTGTTCAGGTCCCTTAATAAAATTAAATGTGTCTTCGAGTGCTTTATAAGTTATATCGCCATCACTGAAGCGTAACGCTTCAGCTAATATTTCAAAGATGCTTGCAATAACTCCCTTAGAAGCAATAAAGAAACGCAGTAACATATCTTCAGTATTTAAATCGTATTCGACTCCTAATTGTGCAAGCTTTGACTGAATATTGATCAATACGCGTTGCGTTTCAGCCATCGAGATTTTAGTAAAGTGATGCGGCGCAACGCTTCTTCTTTTTAGCTGTTGGCTTATCTCCTCGCTACTCCCCGGTAATTTCAAAAGATCTTCTAGGTTAGGCATTCCAGACAAGAGAATTGCGCATTTAGCGTCATCAATCAGGTTTTTAAATGCATCAGCTAAACTCATGACACTAGCCTTTGAGGTTTGGTTTACTGGCAAAACCTGTTGAGCTTCATCGATAATAATAAGTTGAACTTTTGTTTTTATGCATAACGAAACAATTTGTTTAAAGGCTTCACCATTATCCATTTTTGGCATTGTCGTGTCCGTAATTTCGGTAAAGAGCAGTTTATAAACATTTCCCAGTGAACACCTAGCCGTCAGTTTTATATATATGATGCGCTTTTCCGTATAGGTTGAGTGTTGAATGTCTTGGAAATTATCGGCATAGGTTTTGGTCAAAACAGATTTTCCAATGCCGGAAGCTCCTATTAAAAGCCCAATTTTTGGTTTTGGTAGCTTGTGAGTCGCATGCAACCTTTCAACGTAATTTCGTGCTTCACTATAAGCATCGGTCTTAATAGTCCCAATATACAAACTGGCGATAACATTCTCGATATCGTTGTCTTTCAATTGCATTAGCTCCATTCGAATCCTTGTGCGTCTTTGTTAAATATGTTTTGATCTTCAAATGTATCTGGAGTCTGAAACCCAGAATCATCTGAAAACACTTCATTAATATTAATAGGCTCGTCCTTGTTGTCTTCAGGTATGTTTACATGCGAACGACGACGGCTATTTTTTGGTAGTTTGTTATCGCTTAGATCGGGTCGAGGTGCTATGTCACCTCCTTCGAGTGCTGCCAATTCATTGACTCGTTTATTGTGTTCGCGTCGAGCATTTACTTCTACAAAAGAAACATGGGGTTTTACTTTTGTATTATCATTAAATGCTTTAATTTCTTCACCAGATAAAGGATCAATTACAATTATTGTTGAAGCATCATAATGGTTATAGAAGACATCTACTTTTCCGATTTTTCCGCCATTTTTTACATTTGCCAACTCAATACACAACGCCTTTAAAGCCTTAGATTTGAAGCTTTGATATTTGAAGCGTATTCCAGTTTGTAGGTTTGGCGTCAATGATTTTTGCTCTGCTCTTGTGATTTCAATATCGAAATCATCGGCAGGCTGTGTGGGATTATTTTTATAGATATTATTCCAAGTCTGCTTCGGTGTAGCGTGCTCTATACCAGAGTGAGGAGCCTCTGCGTACTCTTTAAATATGAAATGCTCAAGTGCTAAGCGAAGTTCGCTCAGTTTTACACAGTTATCATGTTTGGGTTCCAGACCGGATATATACTTCTGTGTAAGTCTAGAGTCCCGATACCCTTTAATTTCGCGAAAAAATCGCTGTCTCAGCGACTTAATAAAACGCTCGATAATACCTTTTCCTGAACCTCTTTTAGTACCGGTATTTTCAAATGCGATTCCAAGTTTTTTCAATCGTTCAAATACTTCTTTGCATTGGTACGCCACTCCATGATCCATGACAAAAAGCTCAGGTATCCCGGAGATTGGGTATGGATAATCTTTAAGCGGATAAACAGTATCGTCTGAAAGAATACTGTTAATGCTTGCAAGCACGCCTGAGGGCGTCTCTCCCCTGAGCTTAGTCTTAGGTTCAATGTGATATCCCACAATCATACGGCTTGCCGTATCAATAGCTAAATACAGTGTGAAATAGCCAATAAATATGCCTTTTTCATCTACAAGCCCTAAGCTGATGTGCATTGCATCCAATTCGACCCGCTCCAGTAGTTCGTCTACCATTATTTTTTTCTTAGATGAGCGAACGTAGTTACGATGAGCTTCTTCGCCATGTCTGCCCTTTATATAATCCTCTTGCTTTAAATCACCTATCCGCCTTCTAAGCGTACTTTCGTTGGGGAGTAGATCGCGTAAATCAGTAGGACATGCTTCTTTTAATTTCCGATAGGTTGAGGAAACAGATGGCATATTCCGCGTGAGGAAGTGACTATTAATAACGTTTCGCATTAAACGCTCAATTTCGGCTGGAAGGCGTTTGCCGCGTTTATTTGGCTTACCAATATATAGTTTCGATAAATCACCTCCTGTACTTCTGTAGTCGGTTACTAGGCGCTGTAGCGCACTTTTTGATGGTGTTGGTCTGTCTATAAGACCCTCATCATCAAGCACCTGCCGAGTCACTAGTTGTGCGTAATACATTTTAGAGTCATTGACTTTAGAAAAGGGACTAGTTGATTCAGCAATGGCCTGTGCTATTTTTTCATCTAGTGCGATTTTCTCGCGCTGAGAAACCGTTAACGTAGAGCGTAAATAGGGGCTGATGCTATCAGCCATGCGAAAGTTTTTTTCTTCCCGAGCTTTTTGCAAATCACGTTTTAAGACAAACCGAGGAGACGCCGTATGAGCATGTTTCAACACTACATAATCTTCCGTTTTCGTATCTACGAAATATTCGGTTTCATGGTAGATAACATGAGTTTTCGGCAACAACCGCTCATAGAAAAAAGACATGCTAGGTAACCCTCAATTTTGTGCTGTCATCAAGTGGCATTGAATAATCAAAAACCAATTTGTGATGGGCGAGAATCGAAAACGGAATATGTGGTCTAAGCGCTAATTTAGAATTCATTTCCAAAAGCTCAGCGAAGGAAAGTTCATCTGTATCAATTTGTTCCAAAAGATAAATTGCACTCTCGCATAGTGGCTTTCTTGTGTGCTTATATAAGCGTTTCCAGTTTTTAAGTTGGTTTTTGTTTAAATTTTTCTCTGTAAGTAATTTTAAAGGTGACTTAAATCGCCGTTCTATATGACGACTTAGCAATTCAAAATGAAGTTGATATTCAGTGTTTTGAGTACGTTTATGTAGTTTCACTTCAAAGAAGAAGATTCGATCGTCTTTGAGCTTTACCGCACTATCAGGGGTGTATTTGCGCTTTTTCCCGGTTTCATCCAAATATGTGGTGACTACTGGGTGAGAGCGATATTTGGCTATCGAATCATCAAACTCAAAGGCTAGAAAGAACAACTCTTCTAAACAGCTATCAGAAAGAATGTGGAGTTCATTCTTTTTTGAGAAAAAACCTCGACGGATCCGATTTTTGTCGTTGATATTGTCTCTAGCCATGGGGAATACATCCTTTGCTTAGAGACACACAAGAAGCGGACTGAGCTACACTTAATACACGACAGTAGCCTGAAACTAGCACAAGAGTGTCATTACATGGTCGCAAACCATTGTCACTTTGATTGCTTAAGTGTCGTGTCGTCATTATTTGCTCTCGGTAGCTCGTTACGTTTATTTTAAATGTTCTTTTTGCGTTGATCAGTTGTTTGAAATTTGTACAATAAGTTCTATTTGTCAAATTATAGAAATCAAAAAAATAACACTCAAGTACCTGATATATATAGTTATTTAGTTGATGTATTATATTTCTTATACCTATGTGTTTGAATTCAAACCTTAATTTCAGGCGTTTTAGTCCATAATTTTCTTTAAATGTCTAAAATGCATAATTTTGTGCTTTTTAGACTGTTTTGTTACATAGCGTTTTATTGATTGAAATAACCTGAAATTTGGCTATTGCAATTTTATTTTTCCTTTACCTGTATAGAGAAATGCAAAGACTGAAACCGGACAATTAATTTGTTTCAAGCCACACTGTTTTGGTGTTTGCTTAATCCGGTAATCAAATTTGCATATCTCTCTGGGTATATAGATAAATGAGTAATGTGAATCCGGACAATTAATTAAAAATTTACGGTGAGGTATTTGCGGTCTAATAAAATAATGAAGTAGGAGATAGTGTGAAATCGGATGAAAATGAAATTAAGCCAACGAGCGTTACTCACGCATTGGCTCTTTTGAGTATCAACAAAAGTTTTATTAGTCGATGTAGAACGACAGTTACTTCAGTACTAAAGCCTTTTATTCCACCATCTTCAAATGAATATAAGCAAATTGTTGAAGATGCTATCGCAGAGGTAATAGTACGATCACTAAAATGGGCAAGCGCCGTTGATAACAATACTGCTCGTCAGATTGAAGTGTTGGGTGCGTTCAAAACCTCGGAGTGCGTGGTTTCCCGATATTTATTTATCGGTGTTAAACGTCTAGCATTTTATAAACGTAGGCGTTGGATGCATGACGATGAAAAGGGGATATACGGTTATGCTGCACGCGTAGTTCAAGGTGTTTCTGACGATAAGTGTCAGGAGTCATGGTTAGAGCTGCAACAGTCTTCACAGATACTTTTTGACAACGAGTTAGACCTAGTAGGTACATCGTCAGATCCAATAGCATATCTGACAGATAAGGGTTTCACATCTCAAACGATTGAAATCATTTTGGAGAAACTTTCAGGTACGTCTTATGCCGACATTGCACGGCAGCGTGGTGGCTCTGAGGATAAGTATAGGAAGTTAGTAAAGCGAGCCTTAAATTCTATTGGGCTTGATATCAATTTGGATCAGTTATCAGCTAAGTAAGGTTGATACTCACAAAATTTGCTAGCTATTAAGTTGGCCTGAGTAAGCTTCGCACTTTCGATTACTCTAAGCAAAAAACGTTGATGTGCTCAAGGAAATAGCGGCACACTTAAATAAAAAGCGAAAAGTAAAAATAACTATTTGAATTCGATAGCAAATTCTCTATATAGTAGTTTGAGATATAGTTGTTCATGGAAGATAAAATTGTCAAATAAAAAGCCATCACTTTGGGAAAGAACGAAAGATATTGCAACAACTTATACCGGAACTTTCATTGCTGTAATGACATTAAATCAGCTACTTTTCTTTGGTTTTTGTTTGAATCCTATATGCCTAGTAGCAGCAATGCCGCATGTATTACTTATTACTGTCGCTATTGGGACATTTATAAATAAGGCTGGAAATTGGGGGGAGCGTCAAATTGCAAAAAAGACAACTCAGTCAATAAGCCATGGTGCTAAACAGTTTGGTAACGCATATAGCGGCGCATTAGAAGATATTAATAAAGCAGCGTCTATCGAGCTAAAAAAAGCTCAGGACAAACGCAAGGAACTGGATAAATTAAGAAGTCAATCTGAAAGCATTAATGAGCCAGATCCGAAGCAATTTCCTCGTGAGCTAAACTTTGATAAATACCGGCCATTGAAAACACCTAAGGTAGAAAAAAATTTAAGCATATCCAATTCTTCAACTGCATTAGAAATAGTTAAAACAAGCTATCACGATCGAACAAAATCTCATCGAAAAGTTTTCATTACTAGAAATAATCTTAACAGTATTGTTCACAAAGCCGATGCAACTCGATTCTCTATGAGCGATTTTGATGCTCTATATCGCCATAGCCTTGCTGATATTCTATCTCACAGGGAAATGGCGCTACTGTGTGTGTATAAAGAAGTTTGCCAAGACCCAAATACTGTATTTGAGAGTTACAAGAAGGTCGAATCATCAAAAACGAAAGGTAAATACGTATTTGAAGGAGGAGCGAAATCCTATCATAAGGATCAATTTTGCGAATTGTTACACGGCGATTATTTCAATATCGAAATCCCCCCAGAAATTAAAGAAAAGGGGCAGAATACCATCAAACGTTTTAGAGATTTTTGTATGACGAATAAGGGACTGATGAAAACGGATGAGGTTAAATTTCTAACCGAGATGGAAGTCGCTTTTATGTTAGTTAACCCCCCAACGGCTATTAGAGCTGCAAATTCTGGGGTTGAGGAATTTGAAAATGTTGACTTAGAGGTGATTGAGCAGCAAATCGATGAGTTGTTAATTGACGCTAACTCCTACAGACAGAAATCTAAGACGAACTCTGACATTATCGATAGGTTAGGATACGGTACTGATCGCGTGAACGAGACAAAGAACCCAGATAGCCCACTACATTCGTGGCATTTTAAATATAAATTGCCTCTAAAAGAGTTAATGCGCCATTATTTCCGTATTAAGTTCAACAAAGACTTATCTTTCGATGGCTTTTTATTAGAAAAATTAGGGTTAACGGCTTGTAAAAAATGTGGTGGTTGAGTTCATCCAAAATCTGATTTGTTTTGTATTAGTCTGTTTACGATCTTACCCTTTATTCAATTTCATATCAGCTTGACGCAAAACTGGGTGTCCTTACGTTATAACGTTTTGTGCAACAACCGAGTAATTCTCGGTTGTTCGAAAAGAATGACGATGAAACTTACTTTTCAGAATCGCACACTGAACGCTTTTAAGCTCGAACCTGATCTTCCCCTAACTTTGTAGACACTTAGCTTGCCTGTAAATACATGATTTCATAATCATCTGGAGATACATGACCACTCACCGCAGTTTTGGAAGCTGGTAGAAAGCACCATGCCTGATTATTTATAGAGCAAAAAGTGACTCCGGGTAAACGGGGCGAGTTTGATTGTTTGATGGGGCGTGCGTTCAAAAGCCAGAAAGAGCAAAGCCTTCCATGGAAAGTCTGGACAATAATTACATCGTTAATTCTAGTTAAGAACGTATATTTAGCTGGCCCCTTCGATACCAACCAGAGCGCAGAGCAATATGGGTACATGATTTATTTACTTGAAAGTATTTTAGAAGCAAATTCATTAGTAACTTCAGAAGAAGGGCAACCTTTCCCCCAAAAGTGGTATCGGTGACGCATTTTACCGCCCGTTAACAAAATACTAAAAGATAGTTTGTCTAGTGCTATGAGCAAAGGAGAATTTAACAATATCTCAAATTTTATCTTCAAGTTTACCAAGCTATTTTTATAGCCTGAATCTTCTACTTGGCTTTCAAGAGAATCGAGGGACAAATTTACGGCAAGCCAAATCTTATGGGCTTTTAGGAGTTTTTCACACACCTCAATGCACTTAAACGCATTGTCTTCGAAGAGTCTCACAATTTGTTCTTGGGAGTCAATATCACCAAAAAAAGTGATTAATAAGTCTGCATAACTCTGACCTGATTCATCTATAGTTTCAAGCTCATTAGCTAATTTATCGAAATAAAATATGGCACTTTGATTAACTTCGTTAATTTTTATCATATCAATATGAAATTGGTCATTGCTTTGTTGGCTAATGCGTTGAATAACCAGAACTGTTAATGTAAGTAACGACAATACTGGGGCATAAATGCCTGAAAAAAAGCTACCCATTTCGGCCCATTTCTCATGGTCACTTGATAGTTGGTTTCCAAATTGCGAAATATATAAGAACACGGGAATTAACATAAAGCATATCCCTACACACACTCCTAACTTAACAAGTGGTTTTCTCATGTCATTTCCATTTAATATTTTGAGATGATTTTAGTAGATCAAATAAATGTCTAACTAAATCACTGCTTTTACTGAATTGCAAACATAAATTGAGTGGATGGTGAGGACATTATTCTCATTCATAAGTTGAATTATTAAGCTAGGTCAAAGCTGCATTATCGTCAAATTAATAACTTCATTTATATATCCTGACTTCAATACTCTGAAATTGAAAGTTAGCCTCCGCAGGTATCGGTTTTGAGTCGCCAGCAGCAGAATAAACTCAGCTTAATCTTGATTTAGATCAATTGCTCATAGACCATCCAACTGCCGCAGGTGTTGTCATACGTTCAATGTTCAATGTTCAATGTTCAACGTTTAAGTAACTATGAGCTTTAAGCCAATGCATGATGGACACCTGCGCACGATTTGTCCCGGACATTAATGTCTATTCAATTGATGAGTGTTTTTTGTATTACGGCAAACAATCCTCAGCACCTCAAGAAGGGTGGGAAGCAGTCGGGATGCAGGTAAGAAAAGCCGTTGGGCGAGAGGTAAGATTACCCAACTGCGTAGGCATCGGCCCAACACCAACTTTGGCCAAGGTCGCAAATCATGCAGCAAAGAAAATCAAGGGTTTTAACGGCGTGGCTGTTCTTGAGATCAAGGAAATACGAAACGCAGTATTATCAAAGCTGGCTGTCACTGATGTCTGTGGTATCGGTAATCGCCTAGGAAGACGCTTAAATGCGTTAGGTATTAATACAGCTTGGGAATTGGCCAATAGAGACCCTACGCAAGTCAGAAAAGAGTTCTCAATTTTAGTTGAAAACACGGTGCAAGAGTTAAACGGCGAAGTCCGACACTCTTGGGATACAGTGCGTGGCGCGAAAAAAGAAATATATAATACTCGTAGTTTTGGAGGCCGAATTACCGTTTTTGAAGAGCTGCGCAGTGCTTTAGCCAGCCATGCTGAAGTAGTGGCAGCTAAGCTACGCAAACAGAAAAGTTTAACTAGCAGTATGACACTATTTGCAACCAGCTCACCGCACGACACTGAAGGCTATTTCAGGAAGTCGTACTTTCATCATTTTGCTGTACCCACTAGTGACACTCGTAATATTTTTAAAGTCATTGGAGGTGCTATGCCGCAGTTTTACAAGCCTAACGTGCGATATTAGAGGTGCGGGTTGGGTTTGATGGGGTTACACATTGAAGCGCTGTCTCAATACGATTTGTTTACACCCCCAAATGACAACAATAAACTCATGTCTTGCATGGACAGAATCAATGCGAAATATGGACGTTCAACGGTGCACATCGCAGCTAAAGGGTTTGAGCAAAAGTTTGCCATGCGGCGATCTTTCTTATCGCCACAATACACAGCAAAGTGGAGCGATATACCAAAGATAATTTGTTAGCAGTTGAGCATACATTTTTCTACTGTCGCATAAATGGTGACCGTCGGTTTTGAGCGAAAAGCGGTCATTGGTTTATGTTTACCTACCGTATCAAAAGCTGAGTTAGGAGACCTTCAGAAAGCATAAAATAGATTAATCATTCATCCAATTTTCTTCTTAGTTTCTTTGTTAACAGACTTTAACCAGTCGTCCTTATCTATTGGTTTTGAAAATAAATATCCCTAATAATGATTACGCCTCTTTTTCTTTAAATAGGCAAATTGCTTATCAGTCTCGACTCCCTCTGCAACACTCTTCACAACAAATGCGCGAGCCATTTCAATAATCGTGTCAACAATAGCGTAAGATTTTTCAGGCTGATTAATTTCAATGTCGTCAACAAAATACTTGTCGATTTTTAATTCCGAAATAGGCAATTCCTTTAAATAAGCAAGGCTTGAATAACCCGTATCAGAATCATCTATGGAAAACTTAAACCCTTGCTTACAAATTCACTCATCGTAGTTTTTACAATTGCCATATCAATAACTCTTGCGCACGTGTAGCAATAATAAAATAGTGGTGTGAGGCAATGATTACTGAAGAATTTACAACCGCGTTACAAAGTAATAATATAAAAAAATTGCTGAGTGTCAATAAGTGGGTAGTTGCCTCTTAGGCGTTATAACGAACAGACACGTAATGGCATTGCGCTTATGATTGATGCTGTAAAAGGACAAATATGATTGATCTAAACGTACTCAAGGCAGCTGTTATGAACTCTCGTGACGGCATAACGATCTCGGACCCTACACTGCCAGATAATCCGCTGATATTTGTTAACTCGGCTTTTGAGAGGATGACTGGCTATAGCCTTGAAGAGATTATTGGTAAAAACTGTCGTTATCTACAGGGAGATGATAAAGATCAAGAAGATCAATTAACTATCATTCGTGAAACTATCAAGAAACAACAAACCTGCCTAGTAACGCTCAGAAACTATCGAAAAGATGGCTCGATGTTTTGGAATGAACTCAGCATGTCGCCAATTTTTGATAATCAAGGAAAGCTAATACATTATTTAGGCATTCAAAAAGATGTCACCAGACTTAAAATTCAAAGCAAGGAACTTAACGAGACAAACGATTTAATGTGCGCAGTGAATGAGTCAAACCGAGATATACAGTTCGTACTCGACAGTGATGGCGTTATAGTCAAATATAATGTGAATGATAGTAAAGATTTATATCTGACACCCGATGAATTAATTGGGAAAAAGATGCTTGATTTACTTCCAATACAAGTATCTGAGCAGTTTAAAAATGCATTTGATGAGGCAATTGAAACTAACTCGTTAGTGTCATTCGACTACATGCTGTCGATGCCATCGGGCGATAGTACTTATAGCGCACATATTATCTCGCTTGAGGATAAAAGGATAGTTGTCACTGCCCGCGACATAACCGCTGAAAAAGAGAAGGAACTCGCTCTAATCCAAGCGACCAAAGCGACCCAAGAGTTGAATAGAGAGTTAATCTCTCAAAAGGGTGCAATAGACGAACACGCCATTGTGAGCATCGCTGATGTTGCTGGCCGCATTACCTATGTCAATGACAAGTTCTGCGCCATCAGCGGTTATGACCGTGAAGAGCTACTGGGCCATAACCACAAAATCGTTAAGTCCGATGAACACCCAGACGAGTTTTTCGTGGATTTATGGAAGACCATTTCTAGTGGTCAGGCGTGGCATGGTGAGATTAAGAATACCAATAAGACTGGCAGCGACTATTGGGTTAAAACGACTATTGTTCCGACCCTAGATGATAAAGGTAAGCCCTTTCAGTATGTAGGCATTCGGACAGAAATCACTGACCGTAAACAAGCCGAAGAAAAGCTGAAACTCGTTGCTCATTACGATGCATTAACCAACCTCCCCAGCCGTGTACTACTGGCTGACCGATTGAACCATGCCATGGTGCAGTGTCAACGCCGCAATAATTCATTAGCCGTTGCGTTTATGGACTTAGATGGCTTCAAAGCCGTCAATGACCTCTACGGCCATTATGTGGGGGATGAACTACTCGTTGAAGTGGCACAGCGCATGAAAGAGGCGTTACGAGAAGGTGATACGCTGGCACGTATTGGCGGCGATGAATTTATTGCTGTCATGGTTGATTTGGAAAATATTGAAGATAGTGAGTCTGTATTAAAACGACTACTAAAGGCCGCTGCTGCTCCTGTTACTTTGGGTGATGCTGTAATGCAAATCTCAGCGAGTATTGGTGTCAGCTTTTATCCACAAGACGAAGCAGATGCAGACCTGCTCATGCGTCACGCCGACCAAGCCATGTATTTTGCTAAGCAAGCAGGTAAAAACCGTTATCAATTTTTTGATACCACACAAGATAATGCGATGAAGATTCGGCAGCAAAGTATAGGCGATGTTTGCTCAGCTTTGGGTAGACGTGAGTTTGTGTTGCATTATCAACCCAAGGTGAATATGCGCACAGGTGATGTGATAGGTGTCGAAGCATTAATCCGATGGCAGCATCCTACTCGCGGTATAGTCCCACCTTTAGATTTCTTACCAGCGATAGAAGGTCATGCCATTAGTCTGGAGCTAAGTGAATGGGTCATAGACACTGCACTAATTCAAATAAGCCAATGGCGAAGCATGGGCTTAGACCTATCTGTCAGTGTCAACATTAGCGCCTATCAATTACAACAAGGTAACTTCACCACTCGCATAACAGCGTTGTTAGAAGCGCATCCCGAAGTTGACCCTCACTATTTAGAATTGGAAGTATTGGAATCCAGTGAGTTAAGTGACATCAGCCAATTGCTTAACACCATGAGTGCTTGCCATGAACTAGGCGTATGCTTTGCCTTGGATGACTTTGGTACAGGGTATTCATCGCTTACCCATATCAAACGTCTACCAGCCTACTTGATTAAAATCGACCAGAGCTTTGTGCGTGACATGCTGGAAGATGTCGACGATTTAGCGATTGTTGAAAGCGTCATAGGTTTAGCTAAAACATTCAAGCGCGAAGTCATTGCCGAGGGAGTAGAAACCATCGAACACGGAGCAGCACTATTACGACTGGGTTGTGAGTTGGCGCAGGGTTATGGCATTGCTCGGCCCATGACTGCCGGTGATATTCCTGAGTGGGTATCTAACTGGAAAACATATGATTCTTGGCAGACTTATAAAGGCTAACTGACTTGGCCACTGAGACTACCCAGAAGCGACCTTACAGAGCAGTCGGGTACGGCAGCTTTTGGCACTCAGACGACTTCAAGTCGTTCACCATACGTTCCAAAATGGAACGTATGGTGATCTAAGGTTTGTATTGTTGATAGTTTTAGCCTTGTTAATATTCGCTATCTGGGCTGCCAAATTCTTTCCCGACAGGGCCACCCAAAGCCCCGTGTAACTTTCTTTTTTTGCACCAAGCAATCGCTAGGCTATCGAACTCTTTTGCATCGATGGCTATCTGGACCTGATGAAATTGTTCATTTTTAAGTGCTTGATATTCCTCTGGATTATCAATCTGAATCAGAACCGGGTTTTGATTCTCATCATCGAAACTCATCTCCTGATAGCCACCCACGCTAGATTCGGTTGGACAATAAAACCATTCTTTAGTGCTCATAATTTTCCTTTGCTATTTATTAACGAGTCTTCATCAGTTACAGATACATCAAACACCACGTTTTTTAAAAAAATTTAGCGGCTAATTCCAAGAAATATTAAACGTAATAAACTCTGGTGCCTTCTCTCCCTCATCAAACACGCCACATATATCTGAATGACACTTCGCGAATTTGATAACTCGAAGATTGAATCTCTCAACATCTTTTGCATATCGACAAAATAATCGTATAGATAGATTTTTGGTATCCGTTATCGCCCGCACATCGTTCATAGAGTTATCAATATTGAAGTGATTGGGATTATCGAGTGGATAAGCGTCACGAGCATTAAACTGTTCTTTTGATAGCAACTGAACAGTGCTGAACAGATGTTCAGAGCCATTTGCTTTTAGATATTGGTGGCAGTAAGGCATAGTAGTTAAATTTAGTAATTTATTTGTCAGATTCACGTTCGGGCTTGATTTCTGCCACGATAAATTTGCCATCTTGCCAGTAGCCAAGTTCAATATTTCCTGATGGTAAATGTCGTCTCAATCCCCTTGGGACTTTTGGATCGGGTTCGTATAGTGTGTGCCCCTGTTGAAGGAGGCTACGGGACAAATCCCCACTCTGAGAATCGCGTTCAATAACATAAGAAAGTTCTAAAATATCGATGGGTGTATCTACGTTTTTTTTCATAATTTTAGCTCCATAATCTTGTCCAGCCAAAGACCTTTAGGTCTTCTATGACAACCTGACAACGCTTCGATATTTTGAAAGTTTAAGCTGTATACCTTCTTATGTTGATACCAAATATCTACCATGTAAGCTTTTTGGCCGGGAAGGATTTCAGCGCCTGAGAATGGCGTTGTGTATACGATACTTAGTTCATCTTTATCGAACGCTTGGGCAAAACCGTTTAGATTTTTGTCCTTCAACGGATAACCTTTTTTTGTGGTCAACTCGATGACTTTTTGAACAATTTTTAGGTTTATGTTTTTGCTCTTGGTTGTCGTCGTATTTTCTGTGTTCATAGGTGATTCCGTCATTATCTGAATTGAATAATTTACTCAAAGCAAGGTAATAGGTTTAGCTTGGTACTGTACAGAGAGATGTAAGGTACTTGATTGAAAAATAGGCGAATTACACAGGTTTTTCAAGGGTGAAAAATCAATAACTATCTGTTTAATAACAAAAAAAGTATGAGTAATCAATAAGGCGAAGAGGCAAGTGAAAATTACAATAGGTGCTAAGTCGTTATAAAATAACTATTTAAACTGGACTTAGTTATGAAGTTATCGTGGGATGGAATTAGCCATAGATCAATAGAGTAAATGTTAGGTTTTTTCTTTGTTTATTGCTGCCCAGACGCCATGAGAGACGATTTTTATTCCGAGTTGCTCGTAAGTGTTGCTTGGTCTCCAGCTACGATGCATTTTATTTAGCTGACTATCTTCTTCTTGAGTGATCCACACAACGCGATAAAAACTAACTAAAAGGTGATAATAAGTGGACTCATCTATTGGCTCATGTGAGTGAAAAACGTCTCTGAAAAAAGATATTGGTGTCCAGTGTTCGTATCGAAGGTTTTTGAACGCTTCCTTCGTATTTTTGTCTTTAATTTCGAAGGGTAATTTGCCTGAAATGTCTTTATAGCTCTCACTTTGTGCTAGTAATTCAAGCGCTTTCTCTGAGATAAAAGGAAAATCTTTCCATGGCCACTCTCTGACAACTTCATTGCCAACAAATGCGAGAAATTTATCACCATAAAGCTCAGTGTTCTCAAAGTATATTTTATGGAGAAGCGCGAGAACTTCCGCTAGATGAGACATTCTTTTTTGTATATTTTTGGCTAATTCAAAATCAGACTTTAGAACCCCATCAGTCAAATCACTTGAGGGTCGTTTACTCATTTTAAGTTGCTTGGTGCCATTTTCTTCCCAGTGCTTTCTTATCTCTAATGCTTTTGCTTTTGACACAGTTTAACCTTAATTGATTATGATACTTAGTGTGTGGAGGGTTGGAATTTACGTGGAAGACAGGGTTAAACATTTTTATCAAGCCATATCTGAACATCATCTCCGCTACGTACCTGCAACTTGAAATGTTGGTTCAGCCAATCACAAGTTATTTTGTATATAAGGATTAATCTAATAGGTTGGCTAAGTGATAATGCAAGAATGAAATTCTTGTTTCGTTCTAACATTTGAAGCTTATAAGTTTTATTTTGAACGCCAGCGGAGTAATTAGCATGGTAGAAGTCTAATTGAAATATACGACCTCCTTTTGGCGTAACTGCAATTATTTTAATTGGGGAGTAAGACCTGAGATCATCACCAAACTCTTCTGCAATGAATTCTGCTGCATACCAGTGCATCGGCTCTAGTGATATTCGATTCAAAAATAACTCCTTATTCTCTGTCATTCCCGCTAAATCGGATAACTCATCGGAATAATTCCACATTACTTAAAACTTAACAAACATTATGGATGATCAATTTTCGGTTTTTAAATCCTGCATTTAGACCACCATCTATATACAAATAACGATCATTTATCGACTGAGCTGGTTTTACGCTACATTGTTCGTTTAAAAACGCGGGAAGCACCTCTAAAACTGGTGAAGGAGCATTAATTTTTCGTCACGCTAAATGGTTAGAACGAAGATAACTTAAAATTAAGTTATTATGACTACTTTACAACCGTATTAAAATAAACCATATTGGTGTCATCATACGCTTAAATAATTTAAAAATGCTTGAGAAACTTGGGTTTGCACAAAAACAGCGTCTTGCATATATAGACTTCTCCCTCATGTTTAAGGGCGCAATCTTTAGACAAGATTTAATCAATCGCTTCGAAGTAGGGCTGTCAGCTGCATCTCGTGATTTGACGATATATAAAGATCTAGCGCCCAACAATCTACACTACGACACTAAACAAAAACGCTATTTTCAAACTGAGCAATTTAAACCAGTATTTGAACACGACGCCCAGCGTACCTTAGTAAAATTAGCCAATGATATTTCTGATGGTTTTGATGCAATTGGTGACCTTCACTTTCCAGTTGAAGCTCCATCAAGCTTGAATGTGCCTGATATTTTTATCGTAGCTAGATTGGTACAGGCCATCTTAAATAATAAAGCGGTAAGTGTTATTTATACTTCGTTATCGAGTGGCTCTGGCTCACGAGAGTTAGTGCCGCATTCTATCGTTGATAATGGATTACGTTGGCATGTACGAGCGTTTGATCGCAAAAGCCAAAGCTTTCGCGATTTTGTATTAACGCGCATTAGTAAAGTGACGTTAAAAGAAGCAGGGAAAGAGAGCGAGCAAGCACCAGCAGATGACGCATGGCAGCGCCTAATCCCTCTGCAACTCGTGCCGCATCCCAAAAATGTAAAACATGCTACCGCAATTGAAATGGATTACGGTATGGAAAATAGCCAGCTTTTGATCAATGTTAGGGCGGCAATGGCAGGATATCTACTAAGGCGTTGGAATGTTGATTGCACCGAACGAGGGGTACTTAAAGGGGCTGAATATCAGTTATGGTTACAGAACCGTTTTACCCTCAATAAAGTAGATAATCTGGCAATTGCGCCGGGTTACAAGGAATAACAATGCCAGTGTTTGATAGCAAAAAACCAGATGTATTAAGAGTGACTGAATACATTTTGAATAAGAATAAAATGGGCGAGTCATTCAGCGTTCAATCTGCCGCATCAAGCGAAGAGTTAAATGGAATAGACCGTTACCAGATTGCACGTATTATAAGGGATATTTGCTTAGATCCTGAAGATGAGAAAAGTCGAATCCGTTTTACGACAGTTGATAACAGCAACATAGATAATACTTTTTGCCGCTGGCAATTAAGCGCAAATGCATACTTTAGTTATTTGTCTTATCAATCTATAAGGCAATCTGAAAAGGCAAACGAAATCGCAAAACAAGCTTTGTTTATAGCGGTTTTTTCAGTGACCATTACTTTCTTCACCACTATATTTTTTATATGAAATGCGGTGGTAACAAAATTGCTCAATTACTGAATAAATGTAAGGCAAACTATTCAGGCCTGATTGCGAAAATAAGGATGTTTTTGAAGTATGAAGTTTAACGAAGATTCTCGCGTAAAAATTCCAACTATCCTGCATTTAATGCGCTTAGGCTATCAATACCTATCCCTTAAAGACCCTGCTGTCATATGGGATCATTCAACCAATATCTTTATCGATATATTTCTCACAAGCATCAAACGCATCAACCCTACTAATACCGATCTTGAAGCCAAACAGTGCTTTGATGAGGTGTCGTTGTGTTTGGAAAATGAAGACTTGGGTAAAGCTTTTTATGAAAAGTACACTGCTAAGTCGGGTTTGCGCCTTATCGATTTTGAGAATTTCAGCAACAATACCTTTAATGTGGTTACCGAACTGCCATACAAAAAAGATGACGAAGAGTTTCGACCTGACATCATTTTACTTATTAATGGTATGCCACTGGTGTTTATCGAAGTTAAGCGCCCCAATAACAAAGATGGCGTACTTGCCGAGCATAAACGCATTCAAACCCGCTTTGAAAATACTAAGTTCAGAAAATTTGTTAACTTAACCCAGTTAATGATTTTCTCGAACAACATGGAGTACGACGATAGCTCTGCCATGCCTATTGAAGGCGCATTTTATGCCACTGCGTCATATCAAAAGCCAAGCTTCAACTACTTTCGAGAAGAGCATAAGTTCGACTTAGCTACCTTGTTAAGCACTTCCAGTGACGCAGATGAAACCGCTGTTCTCAAAGACAACAATTTATTAAGCATTAAGCAATCCCCTGAGTTTGCTAAAAACAAAAGCCCAGAAACACCCACAAACCGCATTTGTACTTCTTTATTACAGCCAGAGCGTTTAGCCTTTGTTCTTGAGTATGCGCTAGCTTACGTTAAAGAGCGCAAAGGGTTGCAAAAACATGTGATGCGATACCCACAAATGTTTGCTACCAAAGCCATTGAAGCCAAGCTTGATGAAGGCATTAAAAAAGGCATCATTTGGCATACCCAAGGCAGTGGTAAAACTGCATTGGCTTATTACAACGTTAAGTACCTTGCTAACTATTTCCAGCAAAAAGGCGTGATAGCTAAGTTTTACTTTATTGTGGATAGAATTGACCTGCTTATCCAAGCAGGGCGTGAGTTTAAAGCCCGTGGCTTAAAAGTACACAATATAGACACCCGCGAAGCCTTTGCTAACGACATAAAGCAAACTGCTGCGATCCATAATGCATCCGGGCAAGCAGAAATTACAGTGGTCAACATTCAAAAATTCAAAGACGACCCATCGGTTATCAGAAGCACTGAGTACAACGTTAACATTCAACGAGTGTTCTTTTTAGATGAAGTACACCGCAGCTATAACCCTAAAGGCAGCTTTTTAGCTAACTTAGAGCAAGCCGATAGAGACTCAATCAAGATTGGTTTAACTGGCACGCCGCTATTAGGCGATGACTATAACTCTAAGTCGCTATTTGGCGGTTACATTCATAAGTACTATTACAACGCATCGATTAAAGATGGCTATACCTTAAGGCTTATCCGTGAAGACATTGAAACCAGCTATAAGCTAAACCTGCAAAAAACACTTGAAGAAATTGAGATCTTAAAAGGTAATGCCGACAAAAAAGTGGTCTACGCCCACGAAAAGTTTGTTGAACCAATGCTCGATTACATCGTTAAAGACTTCGAGCAAGCGCGTATCTCAATGAACGACAACAGCGTTGGTGGCATGGTGGTGTGCGATTCATCTGACCAAGCTAAAATGATGTACGAAATTTTTCAGCACAAATACGCAAAACCCGAAGTAGTACCAGAGCAAGTTTTGTTAGCTGCCGAACCCACAGCAAGCTACAGCGCCTATAAAAAACAGAACAGCACTGTAAACACCGCCGCTGTTATCTTGCACGACGTTGGCACAAAACTAGAGCGCAAAGACCTAGTGGAAGACTTTAAAGAAGGCAAAATCGACTTCTTATTTGTGTTTAATATGCTGCTCACTGGCTTTGACTCGCCGCGCCTTAAAAAGCTCTACATTGGTCGCGTTATCAAAGCACACAACCTGCTACAAACGCTTACCCGCGTTAATCGCACGTACCGAAATTTTGGGTATGGCTACGTGGTGGATTTTGCAGACATTGAAAGTGAATTCGAAAAAACCAACCAAGACTACTTCAAAGAGTTGGAGTCTGAGCTTGGCGATGAGTTGGTGCACTTCAGCAACCTATTTAAATCGCAAGAAGAAATCGAAAAAGAGATATTCTCCATCAAAGATGTGTTACTGCATTTCGACACACAAAATGCAGAGGAATTCTCTGACCAAATCAGTCAAATAGACTCTCGCGGTGAAATGCTAAAAATCACCCATGCACTAAACAACGCTAAAAGCCTTTACAACCTCATCCGCTTGTCGGGTGATTACGACATGCTAAGCAAGTTAGATTTTCAAATGCTCAATGTGTTATCCAGAGAGGCAAATAACCGGCTGTCTCTTATCAACACCAAAGAAGCCCTAGAGAACAATGTAGATACCACCAATCTGCTCAACGTGGCGCTTGAAGACGTGATTTTTGCCTTTACCAAAGTAAAAGAAGAAGAAATGGTGTTGGCAGATGAGTTAAAATCCACCTTGCAGAAAACCCGTGAAGGTTTAGGTGGCAACTTTGACCCAAGAGATCCCGAATTTATCTCACTCAAAGATGAGCTAGAACGTTTATTCAAGAAGAAAAACTTAAACGAAGTATCTAAAGAGCAGATGGAAAGCAACATCAAAGCCCTAAACGATATATACAAAAAGGCGAAGGAGCTTGAGCGCAAAAATCAGCTGCTTAAAGCCAAGTACGACAACGACGAAAAGTACGCCCGTTTGCATAAACGTTTAATGGAAAAAGATCCGCTGACCGATAGCGAAAGCAAATTGTTTGAAGCCTTAAAAGGCTTAAAAACGTCTGTCGATATTCAAATTCAGCAAAACGCCAAAATGCTTGATAATGAAAACTTCATTAAACAAATGATGCCACCGCTTATTATTGATGTGTTCGAAGACAAGCAAGGCATCGACCTTGAAATAGAGTCTATCGATATGATCAATCAGCTAATCGTCAAAGAATACATGAATGAATATCAGGGGTTTTCGGCTTATCGATAAGCCGAGTCACCAGCGAACTATAAAAAAAGAAGTAATATGACTAAAACACAACAGTTTGAACAGCAAACCAAAGAGCTGATAGATGATATCAAAAAAGTCTGCGCCAACTATGGCTTAGGTAATGACGGTAACGAATTTAAAGTTATTACCCAAGTATTCTTGTATAAATTTTTAAACGACAAATACGTTTTTGAAATCAAGAAATCTGATAAAAAACTTGCCGAAGCAGACAACTGGGAAGAAGTCTTTAGCACTTATTCTGACAAAGACATAGCCAAGCTCAATATGCGATTAAGACCCAGTGTAGCTCGCGTACGCCCCGATCACTTCATCACCTCACTGTTTAATAAACAAGACAAGCCTAACTTTGCAGAAATATTTGACATTACTCTCATCGATATTGCCAAAGACAACAGTGATATATTCTCGGTATTAACCGAGGGCGGCGAGAAAATAGTCTTATTTGAAAACCTAAGTAAATACGTTACCGACAACCGCGACCAATTCTGCAAAGCCTTAATCAACAAGTTAACCGACTTTAGTTTCGAGAATATCTTCAACGAAAAGTTCGATTTCTACGCCACCATATTTGAATACCTGATCAAAGACTACAACACCAATAGCGGTGGAAAATATGCCGAGTACTTTACGCCTCATGCCGTATCTAAAATCATGGCAAGATGTTTGGTAACTGGTGAGGTAAACAACGCAACCTGCTACGACCCTAGTGCTGGCTCAGGCACACTATTAATGAACCTCGCTCATCAAATTGGTGAAGATAGATGCACCATTTATTCGCAAGATATTTCACAAAAGTCTTCCAGCTTATTGAGACTGAACCTGATACTTAATGACCTTGTGCATTCGATTCACAATATCATTAAAGGCAACACAATACTCGACCCTTATCACAAAGAAGAAAACGGTGAATTAAGGAGGTTCAAATTTATTACAAGCAACCCCCCCTTCAAGCTCGACTTCTCTGATTTCAGTGCTGATTTAGACTCAAAAGAAAACCAAGAGCGATTTTTTGCAGGTATTCCAAAGGTTCCTGCAAAGAAAAAAGAGTCGATGGCAATCTATCTGATGTTTCTACAACATATTATCCACTCGCTAACAGAAGATGGCAAAGCGGCAGTGGTTGTACCCACTGGATTCATTACCGCACAAAGTGGCATTGATAAGAAAATTCGCCAAAAACTAATTGATGATAAAATGCTTGCAGGTGTGGTCAGCATGCCGTCAAACATATTTGCCAACACGGGCACAAACGTTTCTATTCTATTCATCGACAAGACCAACAAAGGCGATGTTGTGCTCGTTGACGCTTCAAACCTCGGCGAAACAGTCAAAGACGGTAAGAACCAAAAAACTGTACTCACTCATGCTGAAGAAGACCAGATCATCGATACCTTCAACAACAAAGAGGTGGTGGAGGATTTTAGTGTGGTGGTGAGCTACGACGATATTGCCGCTAAAAACTACTCGCTCAGTGCGGGGCAATATTTTGAGGTTAAGATTGAATATGTGGATATCACCGAGGAAGAATTTAAGGGTAAATTAGGAAGCATTGAATCTAGTTTAAGTAGTCTTTTCAGTGAGTCGCATGAATTAGAAACCAGCATTGTGAAGCAGTTGGCGGGACTCAATTATGAGCAACGTTAGCCCCAAGCGCCTTGGCGATTTAATAACATTGAAAAGGGGATATGATCTGCCCGAAAAAGATCGAATTAAAGGACTATTCCCCGTGATTAGCTCATCTGGTATATCAGGCTATCATAATGATTACAAAGTCGAGGGTGAAGGTGTTGTAACTGGTCGATATGGAACGTTAGGGCAGATGTATTTTGTTGATGGTAAATACTGGCCACACAATACAGCACTTTACGTAAAAGATTTTAAAAGCAACGACCCTAAATATATTTACTATTTACTAAGCTGTATTGGCCGAATTAGGACGTCTGATAAAAGTGCTGTGCCGGGAGTAAATCGAAACGAGCTTCACGAAATGGCAGTTCCGGCCATTGAAGATAAACAGTCACAAATAGCCGTAAGAAACTTACTATGGTCAGTTGACAAAAAAATAGAACTCAACAACAAAATCAATGCTGGGCTAGAAGCCATGGCCAAGCTCATTTACGACTATTGGTTTGTGCAATTCGACTTCCCCGACGCCAACGGCAAACCATACAAATCCTCCGGTGGCAAAATGGTTTACAACCAAGTTCTAAAACGCGAAATCCCTGAGGGTTGGAATTCATATGCGCTTGGCTCGATTTTAAACACAGAGTTAGGCGGAACTCCATCTACAAAAGTTAGTGAATATTGGATAGGCCAAATACCTTGGTTAGATTCAGGAGAAGTAGCAAACTTTCCAATCATTGAGTCTGAAAAACTTATTAGTGAAAGTGCAATAACAAATTCAGCAACAAAATTGATGCCTAAAGGGACTTGCACTCTTTCTATAACTCGACATTTGAGGCCTTCAATATTGGCTGTAAGTGCATGCGTCAATCAGTCAGTGGTTGGCGTTCTAGAGAACAATGAAATTAAAAATTCCTATATATATCCATACCTAGTAAATGAAATACCCAGATTAATGTCCTTACGAACGGGGGCGCAACAACCACACATCAACAAAGGTATTGTTGATAATTCTCCAATATTGATACCAAAAAATGAAATATTGAATGTTTATTATGAAAATGTAGACCCTCTTTATAGTCAAATAAACAATAATGCTTTTCAAAATAAAGAACTTATTTCGTTACGGGATTGGCTTCTTCCTATGCTAATGAACGGACAGGTCACAGTTAACCAATGAATTTAATTTTTAGGCTTCTTTTAACCTTTAATGCCACCTCGTTACTAGTCATTATATTTCTGGTACAAAAAGGTTATATTCTGGGATGTTTCTTTGGGGCATGTCCATTAATTGTTGACCTGCCAAACTTCATTTCTTATTTACTCTATCTGTCAGTACCGATTGTATTGACTGGATTGAGTATTAAACTTAGTTCTCGTCTGGGTAAAGATAGCTTTGATGAAGGTGATATAACAACGATAGAGCATGCAAACAATAGTTTTTTGCCAAGTTATTTGGGATATTTTTTTGTTGCGCTAAGTGTAGGTAATTGGGAAACACTCATTTTTGTTTACGGTGTGCTTTTTGTTTTCACCTTTTTATCGCAAGCGTTGTATTTTAACCCGTTATTTTTATTATTTCGTTTCGAGTTTTACAACATAACTACTCGAAATGGCGCAGCTATTTTTCTCATATCTAAGAATCACTACAAAAAGCCAGATGATGTGATACTTAGTAATGTTTATCGAATCAATAATTACACCTACATAGAAAAGGACTAATTGATGGATCAGTTGATTGCACGTGTAAAAGGAAGATCTAGGCCACATTATTATAAACTCTTGTCTGATACTGAGATTTATCAAATAGATACTGAAAATCTATCTATGGTTGAATATGAACCGGGTCATTTGCTAGATGAAGATAGCTGGTTCAATATATCGAACTTTAGCCAAAAACCATATTGCATTGAATTATTAACCACAGCGTTCGTGTCTGCTGATTATAATGATATTCCGGCATCTAAATACGGTGATCTAGCTTTTCTTTGTTCAGTACAAAACGGTAATTACTTCTTCCAAAAAGTTACTCCGTCACTTTTCGTCACTAGACGCTCACTGACTTTCGGTGAAAATGTGAGTTATGAAGAAGATAAAAAAAGACTTTTTATAAATGAAGTTCCTGATGCTGTTTACATAAGTGAAAGCGATTCATTAATTTTTAGAAATTTGGCAACAATATCAAGCATTTTTAAGGGAATAGATACATTATTTAAAGAGGCCACACAGGAAGAAGTAGAAAGCTTTTTAAACAAAAAATTTATTGAGCTTGCAAGTGATTACTCCCATGACAAAGTTAGCAAACCCAATCGAAAACGAATTGGATTAGCAATGTCTGTATTTGATCGTTTAGCTGAAGAAGAAAAATCGCAGATTTTCGAATACATCGATGAGTACTGCCCAACTATTACATATGATGGAGAGGAAAAGAAATTTACAATCAATTCAGACAATGAATTAAAACTTGTTCTATATGGTCTCGAAGAGCGGTTTTATACGACGTTTCTTGGTAATGAAAAACGGTTGGCCAATTCGATTCAAACATTAGCCTAATTAATTTAAAAATTTAACTAAGTACAAGTCAAATAAACTAATAATGAAATCAAAGCAGGAAAAGTCAAATAATGGCTAGTAGACCCTTTTATAAAGTCTTAACTGAACCACCTTTTGTTGAAGAAACGATGATCGACTTCAAATGGTTTGCGGGTTTTGCAGTATCTCAAAAGCAAAAGTCCATTAAAGCTTTCCATGCCGCCATAAATGATAAGGGCTTGGGTCAAGCTACGTTAGAAATCTCGTCAAAAAGCGAAATTGAATTGGGTGTCGCGCTTAGTGCGTTTAATTTAAAAGTGGAATTGAATAATCAAAAAAGTGTAGCTGTTGAAAATATTTTTCAAGCAGCCAAGATTTTTCAGAATAGTGGCCCTCACAAAGACTTACTATACAAAACTCCATTGGAAGCAAAACGTGATATTCGACTGAAAGAATCCGGCGATTTAACTGGCTTTCAGGGAAAAGAAGGAATTTGGCCACTTGAACCAAAAACTTTGTTTTATGATTGGATTTATATTAACGCTTTACACCAAAACATTAGTTTAGCGGATAAAATAATGGCTTATGATAGCTTTACGGATATTGAGTTTAATCCGAGTAAAAGTTTTAATTGCCAAGCTCGTTCTGTAGCACTTTATGTAGGATTACGATCCGCAGGGAAACTTGATTTTGTCTTAAAACAATCCGAAAACTATAGAGCGATGATAGGAAACAACCATATTCGTAACGATACTAAACCCGTTCAAAAAAATCTTATCTAAGTATAGGTCCAGCAAACAGTTGGTGATTTACTTCAAATTTATCAATGTGTAGCTTCAATAATTTGAGTGCCGATTCGGTTTGCTTCATTTTTGCCTCATCGGCTAGAAAAACTTTATTGATATGATTGATTGAAATCGCATCTTTCACCAATATTTCAGCTTGAATATCCGTAGTAAAATTATTAGGAGTATTGTTTCGCTTAAATACACTTGTGGCCACAATCTCATCTTGGAATAAAGCATTAAACGAACTTAGGCCTGCTGCTACGCCATAACGTTTGGCTGCATTTGACGCTGCATTACAAACAGAAAAAAGAGTTGATGGCTCAAACATAGGCGATATGTCGAGTTTTAAAATACACCAGTCAAAATGGCGCAATTCTGGTCTCTGCTTAAACTTTTGTAATAAGTACCAGTTCGGACGGGATAAACTTAAATTGATGTAATCTAGCAAACCATCTAAACGTTGTCCGTCCATATGATCAACATAATCAGCAGTAAATAGCCCGTCATCTTCTAACTTTAATGCTTCAATATTGTTTCTGGAATATACAAACCCTCTCTCTAGTATGCTAAAAAGATTTTCTATCGTCGTAAAGTGATAAAGACTGTCTATTCCTCGGGTCTGGGCAACTTGTTCTACTGACACTTTTTATTGCTCATCTATTAAACTTGAATTTATCTCCGCAAAGTATCGCGAAGGAACCCCCGAGTATGTCATCAACAATGTTTTAGCTGCTCTAGTCATGCAGGTATAGAGCAGTCTTCTCTCAGTGGTGATGTGGATTTCATCATCAGGCTCACTAAAACCCGAAGAAATTGGCAGATTGTTATCCGTTAGATCGTAGATAATGACATGGTCAAACTCTAAGCCTTTCACAGATTGCATGGTGGATACTTTGACACTATTATCGAGATAATTGACAGTTGCGTTACTATTGATTTTTTCGCATTTAATTTGATTCTGCTGCAAATTATTTATAGCGTTAGTCACCCCCCCAGTGGTCCTATGTAGAAGACAAATAGAATCATTAGGCAAATGTTGCCGTAAGTATTTTAATCGTTGAATAATAAAAGATCGTTCAGAATTAAGATCAGTACATTGTTTAATAACAGGCATTTCGCCTTCTCTGGTACTTGCCTCCGCCAATGTGAATTCGCTGGAATCATCGTCGCTTTCTAACAGCGATAAGGCAGCATGTGCTATTTGTTTAGTATTTCTATAGTTCTTTTTGAATTCAATTGTTCTGCCCCCTGTTACATTTAGTCCGATTTCTTTCCAACTGAATCCGCTTTTATATATTCTTTGGGCAGCATCTGCTATTACGGTAATGCTGTTCGTTGTTTTTGACACTAATTTCGCTAAAACAGTCATTTGTGCTTTACTTAAGTCTTGGGCCTCATCAACAACTAAATGCGTAAATGGTTGTACAAAAGAGTTACCTAACTTTTCAATGATCTCGATGCATAATAGGGCATAGTCGTCAAAATCATACTTCCCTAATCTACGTAACTCTTCATTATATTTAGTAAAAACCTGCCATATAATAGGTCTATCTGTAGCTAAGACTCTGTCAGAAGTTCCCCTTCCAGATCGCACAGTTTGAACGTACTCATCCAAAGTTAGTATGTGCTTTCCTTTTAACCATGAAATTTCATCACAAAAGAAATCTATGGATTTATTTAGAATTCGCTCACTGTCACTTTTTCTGGAAGTCGAAATTAAAATTGACCGCAGTAATGTTTGAGTTTGATTTCCAAAGATCGTTTTTCCGCGAAGAGCTATGCCATTTTTTTCTATGAATGCGTAAGCCCATTTATGAAAATTAACGACTTTAATATCTGAATAATCGTTGGAATTAAAATTTTGAGTTAAAGCTTTTAAATAAGCAGAAAGGGTTTTATTAAAAGTAAAAATAGCAACCTTACTAGGCTCAAACATGTCAGAATGAGAGTCTATGAGGTGACATGCTCGGTAAATTGCAACTGTTGTTTTGCCGCTACCAGCAGTACCTTTAATTTGGATTGGTCCTTCTGGACTAAGTGTAAGCGTTTTTCTTTGTTCACCAACAAGTTCTACAGCCTTCAGCACAAAAACTTCCTTTTTCTTTGTAAGTCTTTTTAATATATAGCTTTTCTCTTCCAATTAACAGCGTTTGCAAACATAGTCAATTTCCGTTTTGCGTATTCGATATCAATAGTGTTAATCGGAACTAAGTAATAATTCGATAAACCTAAATCAGACACTATGAAATTGATTATCACTGGTAGTCAAAGAAACTAAACCCGCTAAAAAGCGGGCTTTAAGTTTCTTAAATCAAGTGATCCAGTCGCAGAGTTAATTACCGTCGCAGACATGATTAAAACCTGTCGCAGACTTAATTGCTCGGCACAACAAAAACGAGTCTAAGTTCTGGCAAATATATATGGGCACTTACAAATGAGATTGCTCTCCCCAAAAACAAGCGAATAATAATAAACATAATAATGATCATTATGACCGAAAACGATCAGATTTAATAAACACTGTCATGGCTAAATCACTTTGTAGAGTATGTATGACAAGAGGTTCACGCATTTGGACGAAAGGTCAGTGAACCTAAATCTCACACAAATGTAGTAAAACTTGTTATTAGTTGAATTCCGATTTGGGTGGACAGTTGTAAGCTGAATTATGTTGTTAAAGCTCCACTTCTACGCTTTCCGTAGGCCTCGAATGCATAAAATTAGCTAAGATATTGAGAATAAAAAAATTATTTTTTAGTAGAAATGCATTAGCAGAAGGCTAATTCCCACCTTGAATGCCAAATTTGATATGCCGGAATTTTAGATACGGCTTTTAACTGATTGTTTTTAAATAAGTTCCCAAAGTTGGAAAAATTCCCACTGTTTATGCAAATGATCATAATAAATCCCAAAACAAGACGTCTAGATGGTTGACATATAGACG
>TARA_R110001599_G_scaffold2226_1_pt1 | contig 31059 bp, 30 predicted proteins | sample TARA_R110001599 | Tara Oceans TARA_R110001599 (sample SAMEA4398360) | marine metagenome | biome: Polar Biome; feature: [MES] marine water layer (ENVO:01000295) within the mesopelagic zone...; material: water (ENVO:00002006), including particulate matter (ENVO:01000060) such as......
AAGCCGCTGCAGCGGGATATCGCTATCTGAGTCAACACTGCGCCGAGTATTAGCTGCAGTGGATGACTTGCTGGCGCAACAGCAGCCGCCCCGGTAATGAGTAGGGTTCTCGAATTTCTGTGTATTCATGGCAAATCCTCTATGTTGATTTACTGGGCAAACTCTTCAATCAGGTGACAGATCATATGGCCAGTCGGCACCTTATCTGGCTTTTGGCTCCACTCGGTCACGGCCTGCTGCATCCGTTCACGCAGTTGCAGAGTATCCAGAAACCGTTGTTCAGTTTCATTCAGACGTTGATCAATCAAATGGCGAACGGTCGGGCAAGGCGATCTCTTCTTATCTGCGTGGTCCAAAATCTCCTGAATATCCCCGACAGAAAATCCCAGTTGCCGTGCACTCAGCACGAATCGCAAGCGACTGTAATCCTCTTCGCTATAATCTCGATAGCCATTGATTTTGTTCTTAACCGGTTTCAGAACCTTTATCCGGGTATAAAACCGCACAGTATCGGACGTAACTCCTAAACGTCTGACTAGTTCGATTACTCTCACACAGATCTCCTCGCAGCCCGGTTTTTCTATCGCAGGTCTCAGTTTAAACCGAGGATCTGTTGGTAATATTGATGTGAGTCAATCCTGAGTTATAGACCGAAGAGTAAATCAAAAGAATCTATGCTGTTTTTTTATTACCATACACCTGTGTCCAAGACACAGGTAAAGCAGTTTTCGTGACCAACCATCAGGCTGGCGGTGTTTCTCGTACTCGTTATTTGTTGTGCCAGCCGCTAGCTTATACGTCCGCAATCGTAATATTCGCCAGATTTCTCTTCCTGTGACTTCGGCGTTGAGCAGTTCCTGACCGTCCGCAAATTCCGAGCCATTACTTCGATAATATCTCCCGCCAACCTAGGGACGGTCTGAAAAAGACTTTCTGAACGGTCCGTTGACAGCCATCAATTTATCTGCATCAGGCATCCAAGCTGAAAAGCGTCAGAGAGGTTAGAATATTCCGTCGTAGCTGTGCACAATGGGTCACTGCCTAGGAGTTGAGTCGTGAAAATTTTGATTGCCGAGGATGAACCCAAGACTGGCGTTTACCTTAAACAAGGTCTGACGGAGGCTGGGTTCGTTGTTGACCTGGTCACCAATGGAATCGATGCGGTCCAACAGGCTTTTGATGACGAATACGACCTGCTCATCCTCGACGTGATGATGCCAGGATTGGATGGCTGGGAAGTACTTGAAAAGGTCCGAGCGGTCGGTAAGGAGACACCTGCACTGTTCCTGACAGCGCGTGATCAGGTCGAGGACCGGGTTAAAGGGCTGGAGCTAGGCGCAGACGACTACCTGATCAAGCCCTTTGCCTTTTCAGAGCTGCTGGCCAGAGTAAGATCGTTGTTACGGCGTGGGGCCGGCACCCAGGTCCAGACGACTTTGACCGTTGAGGATCTTCATCTTGACTTGCTCAAGCGAAGAGTAGAGCGCGGCGGGAAGCGCATCGACCTGACTGCAAAGGAATTCCTACTCTTAGAACTCCTTCTCCGCCGCCGGGGCGAGGTCTTATCGAAGTCGCTCATCGCCTCGAAGGTGTGGGATATCAACTTTGACAGCGATACCAACATCATTGAGGTTGCTATTCGCCGCCTGCGCGCAAAAGTCGACGATGAGTTTCCCGTCAAGTTAATCCATACCGTGCGGGGTATGGGCTACTTTATCGATGCTCCAGAGGCCCGCTGAAATGCCTGCCTGGCTAGCCCTTCGCCGCCGGGAGCTTCAGGTCAAACGTGGTAACTCCGTCGCCAGACCTGCAGCCGACCGATCCCTCATGCGCCTCCACTATGGAACGAGTGATCGCCATGCCTAGACCGACATTCAAAGTACTCCCCTCCCGGCGGGCGGTATCGATTCGGTAGAAACGATCGAATAGCTTTTCGATATGCTCCGGCGCAACGGTCGGTCCTTGGTTGGTTACCTTGAGACGAACCCATTGAGCTTCTTGCAGCACCTGGATATCGATGGTTGTGCCTGACTCTCCGTAGCGAACCGCGTTTGACATCAGGTTACTGATTGCCCGGCGCAGCATGAGGTCGTCTCCTCGCACCAATGTCTTTCCGCTGCTGTGCAGCGCTAGCTTTATATCTTTTTCTTCAGCGGCGTATTCGTAATATTCCAGCACACCTGAAGCGACCGAAGTCAGATTCTGAGACTCGAAATTCAGAGCGATCATACCGTTATCGGCCTTGGCGAGAAAAAGCATGTCGTCGACCATTCGTGACATTCGGCGAAGCTCGTCAAGGGTCGAAAAAAGAATGTCCTTATAGTCACCGTTCTCTCGCTCCTTCATCAACGCTACTTCGGTCTGCGTCAACATACTATTGAGCGGTGTTCGCAGCTCATGCGCTATATCAGCAGAAAAACTGGAAAGGCTTAGGAACGATTGATCTAGACGCTCAAGCATCGCATTGAAGTTGCCCACTAGCTCATGCAGTTCCACCGGTATCGGCTCGGGAGGTATACGGGTATCCAGGCAATTGGCGGTAATGGTTGAGGTTGTCTTGGACAGCCGGGAGATCGGCTTAAGCCCACGCCCAATCAATGCAAAGCCGAGGGCTCCGCTCAGCACTGCGCTGATGAGAAGCGTATACACAAACCATTGACGGATCATTTCAAAAAAATGGTAACGGTGCGTGATATCAAGCGCGAGGTGTATCGTCGCTACTTGGTCATTGGCCCATCCTTCAATCACCTGAGTAGTGCCGGTGTATAGGTGGTCGCCGAGTTGAACCTGCCACTCGCCCAAGCCACCGAGGCTGTACATTGGCAGTTGTTTTTCCGTCAGGTTGTGATGCGAATAAACCATGCGACTGTCTATTGTGATCGCGGCAGCATAGCCGTATGAGTTATCCAACAACTCGTCGATGACCAAAGCCGTGGACGGATCGAAGGGGGCACTGCGCGCTAGGACTGTTTTCAGCGCTTCGAGTTTGTGGCCGAGTACCTGGGCATCCTGTTTCTTGAAATGTAGATGGCAAAAATAATCGAAACTCAAAGCTGCGAACGCCAGCACTGCTGTTACGACCACCATAAAAAGAAGCGCCATTCTGCCGCGCATGGACAACCTGGTCATAACTGCGTCTCGCTCATTTCAAAGGCTGGGGTAGTGACGACCAGACAATCTGTCCTGTCCACCCAGCACCTGACGCCGGACAAACCATAATTGCAAAAGCGGTAGCACGATCCACTGGGCTATGGGCGACAAGCCCACATTGGTAAAGGGCAGCATCGGCATGGATTGGGCATAGGTCCAGCGTTGTAATGGGCCCGTAGCCAAAAGCTCGAACACGACAGTAATCAGCAGCCCAGCAACCAGGAAAATACCTAAGGGCAGACGCCGATTTGCCAAAAACCAATACCTTGATCGGGCGACTGCACTAGCAGTCCAAAACGCTGCAAGAGAAATAATCACGTCGCCGCCGGTAGCTTTGGTGCAGTGCAGAATAACGTAAAAATAGTGAGCGTCGTCGAATCCTGCGAATAACGGCAATTGCATCAGTTCCCAGATAAAATGCAAAAAGAATGCAAAAATCGCGACGTGCAGCTCGGGCAGGTTCAGTACTTTGTTAATAAGCAGATCTCCTTCGCTACGCAATCAAACGGACCAATAGCACCCTGTGAATGATGCATGACGCTGTAGTCCTTATCATAGCCGAAGAAAAAGGGGCTCGACACCGAGCCCCTCGTTTGCGTTACCTCGTTTGAGTGCTCATCGAGTCCATCATCTGGCGACAGTATCTCATCAACTCGCGCATTTTAGACATCATGCACAATTATTCCAGTGCCCCGCTTATTGGTTTATTAGCAATGATGTTCATCCTTGTCCCAATATGGGTTTTGGTGCGCCATCTGCGGCACCATGGAAGGCGCTTGAGCATCGGGCACACCGCTCATTGCGTAATCACTACCATCTTCGGCCATTGCTGCAGTAGCCGCGAACGCCAGAACCAGCGGGAAAAGCACTTTAGTAAATTTGTTCATGTGACACCTCTCTGTTGGGAATAGGTACAGCTTACGGGTATGAACCTGACGACAAGCTGTTGGCATCCTTACAGTTATGTAATGCTTGAGCGGGATGGCTACCGTACCGACCTGGTAGATAGCCATCTCCTTCTTTTAAAGCTGCTTGATCGACGTAATGGTAGAGTTCATCCCTTTTGAGGTGAACTCGAACTCGATCTCATCACCTTCCTGAAGGTCCTCAAGCTGTTCGACAGTCGCCTTGAACCCCATGACCATGGCGGGCCATTGAAGCTCCGGTACGGGTCCGTGAGCGATGGTTACAGAGCCTTTATCTTGCTTGATCTTGCGCACGGTGCCGGTTGCCTTCGCGGTCTGCGCCTCAGTATCCGACTGCTCCATTTTCATATTGTCCATGGGCATGCTTTGTTTCATGTCCATACCTTTCATCTCTTCGGCAAAGGCTGCCGGGGTCAGGACCATAGCGAGAACGAGTGTCAGTTTGGTTTTCATATTGAATCTCCAGGTCGTGGTTTGCCTTGCTTAATGGACCGCCGCCTCATCAGGAGATAAGCCGCCGGCAGTACAAATAGGGACAGAAGTGGTGCGGTAATCATGCCGCCGACCATTGGCGCGGCAATCCGGCTCATGATTTCACTACCGGTACCGCTGCCGAGAAGGATCGGAAGCAGGCCGGCGATAATGACCGCGACAGTCATTGCCTTGGGCCTTACCCTCTGTACGGCACCTTCGCGGATCGCTTCAAGAAGTGCAGGTCTGTCCGCATGTCCTGCGTTCACGCGATCGTTCCAGGCATTGGTCAGATAAAGCAGCATGATGACGCCAAACTCGGCTGACACTCCCGCGAGTGCGATGAACCCCACGCCCGTAGCCACTGACAGATTGAAATCCAGCAGGTACAGGAACCAGACACCGCCAGTCAAAGCGAATGGAAGTGTCGCCATGATCAGCAGGGCTTCGCTGAAGCGATTGAAGATGAGGTACAGCAGCACGAATATGATGAGCAGCGTAGCCGGCACAACCATCTTCAATTTCGCATTGGCGCGCTCCATGAACTCGAACTGGCCGGAATAGCTTATGCTCATGCCTGAGTCCAAGGGCACTTCGTTGCCGATTCTGGTACGCAGGTCCTCCACCACTGCAGCCATGTCGCGATCACGCACGTCTATGTAGACCCAGCCAGTGAGACGGGCGTTTTCGCTTTTGAGCATCGGAGGGCCATCTGTAACCTTGATCTGCGCAACCGTTCCGAGAGTGATCTGACTTCCCTCCGGCGTGTAGATCGGCAGGTTGCGCAAGTCGGTCAATGAATCACGCCATTCGCGCGGATAGCGCAGACTGATGGGGTAGCGAGCCAGACCCTCTACCGTTTCGCCAATGTTGGCACCCCCGACCGCACCCGCCACAATGGACTGCACATCGGAAATATTCAGTCCATAACGTGCAGCCGTGCTGCGGTCAATATCGACATCGATATAGCGTCCACCTGTGAGTCGCTCGGCGACAGCCGAACTAACCCCGGGAACCGTCTTGGCGATGCGCTCGACCGCCTGGCTGGTCTTGTCAATCTGCACCAGGTCCGAACCGTATATCTTGACCCCGATCGGACTCTTGATACCTGTAGCCAGCATATCGATGCGGTTGCGAATAGGCGGTATCCACAGGTTGGCCAACCCAGGCACCTGCACAGCCTTGTCGAGTTCCTCCACCAGCTTCTCAGGCGTCATTCCGGGACGCCATTGATCCTTGGGCTTGAACTGGATGGTCGTCTCAAACATGGTCAGCGGGGCCGGATCGGTCGCGGTGTCAGCCCGACCCGCCTTACCGAATACGCGCTTTACTTCAGGCACGCTTTTGATCATGCGGTCGGTCTGCTGCAACAGCTCCGATGCTTTCTGAACCGACAGGCCGGGCAATGCAGTTGGCATATACAGCAGGTCCCCTTCGTCCAGCGGCGGCAAGAATTCACCACCCAGCCGGGAGATCGGCCAGAGTGCGGTCAGAAAAATAGCGAATGCGACCACGATGGTTGTCTTAGGCCAGCGCAGTACTGCTTCGAGAGCTGGCTGATATATCCAGATGAGCCCACGATTGATTGGGTTGCGATGCTCGTCGGGAATTTTACCGCGGATCCAGTACCCCATCAGCACCGGAACCAGGGTGACCGACAGCCCTGCGGCTGCCGCCATGGCATAGGTCTTGGTGAAGGCGAGCGGGCCGAATAGCCGTCCTTCCTGGGCTTCCAGTGTGAAAACCGGAATAAACGACAAAGTGATAATAAGTAGACTGAAGAAAAGAGCTGGACCGACCTCGACCGCTGCATTGGTGATGACTTTCCAGTGTTCGGCGCCCTCCAGTTTCTTGTCGAGGTTTTTCTTGTGCCAGGCTTCTATGTGCTTATGGGCGTTCTCGATCATCACAATCGCCGCGTCCACCATGGCTCCGATCGCGATCGCGATCCCCCCTAGAGACATGATGTTGGCGTTAACGCCCTGGCGCTGCATGATGATGAACGCGATGAGAATTCCGATGGGCAGGGAGACAATCGCGACCAGCGATGAACGCAGATGCCAGAGGAACAAGGCGCAGACCAGTGCAACAATAGCGAACTCCTCAAGCAGCTTGAAACTGAGGTTGGCCACTGCGCTGTCAATCAGTGTGCTGCGGTCATAGGTTGTCACCACCTCGACCCCATCAGGCAAACTTTTCTGCAAGTCTTCAAGTTTGGCTTTCACCGCGGTGATGGTATCGCGGGCATTTTTCCCGCTACGTAGGATCACTACGCCACCCACCACCTCGCCCTCGCCGTCCAGTTCGGCAATCCCCCGACGCATCTCCGGGCCTAGTTGAATATGCGCGACATCGCCAAGCGTTATCGGCGTGCCGGTAGCGCCAAGGCTTAGCGGAATGCTGCGAAAGTCCTTCAGTGAGGAAAGATAGCCGGAGGCGCGAACCATAAACTCGGTTTCGGCGAGTTCCAGCACGCTTCCACCGGTTTCCTGGTTGGCCTCTTCAACTGCCTCCCTGACTTGCTGCTGAGTGATTTGCTGGCTGGCCATCCGTACCGGATCTAAAACCACCTGATATTGCTTGACCATACCGCCAATGGGCGCGACCTCTGCAACGTTGGGGAGGGTTTTGAGCTCGTAACGCAGGAACCAATCCTGTAACGACCTCAGTTGAGCAAGGTCGTGTTGACCAGTGCGATCCACCAGAGCGTACTGATAGATCCAGCCTACCCCGGTGGCGTCAGGGCCCAGCGATGGCGCAGCGCCTTCGGGAAGGCGGCTCTGCACCTGGCTTAGGTATTCGAGCACCCGCGAACGCGCCCAGTACAAGTCTGTGCCATCCTCGAAGAGAACATACACATAGCTATCGCCGAAAAATGAATATCCCCGAACGGTCTTTGCCCCGGGAACCGACAACATGGTCGTTGCCAGCGGATAGGTCACTTGATTTTCAACAATCTGGGGAGCTTGTCCGGCATAAGGTGTGCGGACGATGACCTGAACGTCCGACAGGTCGGGTAGCGCATCAATAGGTGTGTTCTGGATCGACCATATGCCCCAGGCAACCGAAAATAACGTCGCCAGCAACACAAGAAACCGGTTGGTTACTGACCATCGAATGATCTTGGCAATCATGGCTGGTCTCCGAGTTGCTCGATCCGTTCGATAACAAGGCCTTCATCGGTTTCGCTGACGCCGACCCGAACCCGGGTACCTTCTTGCAGTCCTTCCAGCAGGGCGGTATCTGCGACTGAAAATGCCATCGTCATACCCGGCATGTTCAACGTTTTGAACGGACCATGGGACAAGTTGACCATGTCGTCCTCCAGTCCCACGATGGTGCCCTCGGCCTCGTGTAGGGCTGAGCTGGTAGTGCCCGGAGCTTGCTCTGGCCCGACGGTCAATCCGCGCAGACTGGCTTCGGAATCGAGCAAAAACTGTCCGGACGCAACAACGCGCTGCCCCTCATCAAGGCCGGAGATCACTTCCGTCTTGAAATCGGTTTCCCGGCCAGTCATGACCTCTACCGGTCTGAACTTGCCATCATCCTCAGCGAGCATAACCAGGGTTCGCCGACCTGTTCTGATCAGTGCTTCGGTGGGGACCACCAGAGCTTCAGCTTCATCGCGGCTCAGCGTCACGTCGGCGGTCATGCCGGGGCGCAGGAGCTGGTCGGGATTGGGCAGCACGACCCGGACCCGAACAGTCCGGCTGTCCAGATTGGCCTCGGGCAAGATCGCCGCGACAACGCCTTCCAGGCTTTTGCCTGGGAAGGCAGGCAGCCTGGCCTCAACCTTTTGTCCCATCGTCAGGTTGCTCGCTTGAGCTTCAGGAACTGCAACATCCAGCCAGACCTTATCCAGACCATTGATGCGAGCAAGAGATGCTCCCGCAGGCAGCGTCATTCCTTCTCGGACATCAAGCGAGCGCAGTACACCGCCGATGGGGCTTGTAATGGTCCAGCTAATGCTGGCCTTGCCGCTACGCTCCAGCGCTGCAATATGCTCTGAGGGCATCCCGGCAAGACGCAGGCGCTGACGCGCTGCAGCAAGCAGTTGCGGCTCGCCCATGCCGCGCAATGCCAGATACTCCTCCTGGGCGGCCAGCCATTCAGGGAACAGAAGGTCGGCCAGCGGCGCATTTTCAGCAATCACGTCTTCCGGTGCGAGGTCGTAAATCTTCTCGACAAAACCAGCGCTGCGGGCCTGCACAATGGCTACATCACGCTCATTGTAGGCCAGGGTGCCTACTGCTTCGACGGTCTGGCTAATAGATTCCCGAGTGACCGGCGTGACCCGCATACCCAGATTTTGGGTCACTGAGGGGTCGATGAGCATAGAAGCACTATCGCCACCCTCCTCGGCATAACGAGGCACTAGATCCATGTCCATGAATGGCGATGGACCTGGCGCGTCAAAGCGTTGCTGTGGGTACATGGGATCGTACCAATAAAGCACTTCTTTCTCGCTCTGCTCGGCAGACTGAGCCTGAGCGCTGCTAGCAATAACACTGATCCCGGCTACTGTGCCCGTAATGAACATGGGCAGGCTAATCAACAGCGCTAATCGCTTGAACCGAAATATCATGACTGGGTATCTCCAAAAGAAAAATGTAGGCGGGCGTTGAGCATCGAGCGCTCTCCGGCGAGCTCGACGCGGCGCAGGCGCAGGTCAATAAGTTCCTGCCGCGCAGCGATCACTGTGGTAAGTTCGCCGCTGCCTGACCGGTAGTCGGCCATAGCCAGACGGACCTTCTCTTCAGCGAGCGGAAGCAATGTCATTTCGACTCGCGCAAGCGCTTGCTCGAGTCGTTGCATTTCAGCAAGCTCGGTAGCAAGCTCCTGGTTATGCATGCGCAGCGTGGCTTGCCGTTCGGCTTCAACTTCTGCCAGGCGTGCGCGCTCAGCGGATATTTTCGGATCCTGCCTGGAACCCGCAAACACTGGCAGATCGAAGCTGACGTTGAAGCTGACCATGTCGCCGAATTCACTGCGGCGCTTATAATCCAGCCCCCACGCCCAGTCAGGTCTCTTCTCAGAGATTGCTTCGGCAATCTCCGCTTCAGCACGGTCAAGCATGGGATCGAAAGCCAGCAGCTCAGGATGTCGGTGCAAGTTGTGTCGATAGTGGTCAAAGTCCGCCGGCCACGCAGGCCAACTGCCCTCAAGAGGCTGGCTTGCAGCCGCACCGATCCAACTACGCAGCTGCGCACGGGCAACTGCTTCATTGCGAACCAGTACATCCTGCTTTTCTGCTAGAAGAGCCGCTTCTTGCTTAGGCAGAACGCTGTCGCTGGACAGCCCTCGACCAGACGCAATCCGGGCCTTGACCGCTTGTGCCAGAAGACGATTCTCTGCGTACAACTCATCGAAAATGCCTAGCTTCTGCTCGGCCGATAGCGTCGCAATCCAGGCTTCAGCCGTGAATTGACGAACCTGCAGACGTTCTACCGTTCGCTCCACACGGGCCAGCTCCACCGAAGCTTCGGCAGTCCTTACGCGTGCTCTGCGCTTGGCTCGGTTGGGGACCTCTTGCATAACGCCGATCATTTGCGCGGTCATCCGTTCAGCGCCCAAGCGCAGGCTGGAGTCACCTTCGATAGGAAGATTCTGTACGCCGACGCTCAAACGCGGGTCAGGCAACTCGCCAGCCGGCGTGACCAGGTTCTGGGCAGCTTGCAGGCTCGCGTTACGCGCAGCCAGGGATGGGGCTTGCTGTTCGGCAAGCTCAATCGCTTCTTCGAGCGTGAGTGCGGCCGACATGCCAGGCACTGCACCCAAGCCAATAATCAGGGCGGTCGCATACTTGCGCACCCGTTGAATTCGGTGATTCATATCTCGATTCCGTTGATGTTCTAGCGCATGCCATAGGCGTGCCTTGACCGCCTGTTCCTATCGATCAGGCGAAACTAGGTGACACAAGCAAAATCAGCGGCGTGGAGGATGCCAAACAATGTCAGGCGCTCGAAAAGGAGCCTGACCCGTTAGGAGCAAAGCGGGACGGGGGGGGAGCGTCGGTGATACGACCTTGTCGAGCGCGAGCTGGAGCAAACTACTGGTTTTACATTCTTGCCCATTTTCACAGACCGAGGTGAGCTCGTCTGGATCACAACACTCGCGCGAAGGAGTTGCCAGTTCGGGAGCCGCGACATCGGAAATTATGCTCGAGGGGCTCATGTCGTGATGGGTATCGAACGCCATGGCCTGCGCCGTCCCATTGATGGGAAGCGCGAGAAACATAAGCAAAGCGATCAATACTTTTCTGCACGTCATCATAGGCTCTGGCCATTGGGAAGCGAAGCGGGGTGCACCCGGTTCTACTCCCCTTTTCTCCCCTAGAAACTGAGACTGATGGTATCAGAGCTCGCTGACGCAAAACTGAGCTGAAGATTACATTTTTGTCAGTCTCAAATTTCACAGTCATTCGATATGGGAACGCTGCAAGCGCAGCGCATTGAAGACAACCGATGCGGAACTTAAGCTCATCGCCAAAGCCGCAATCATTGGCGACAATAGCCAACCGGTGAAAGGATAAAGCACGCCTGCCGCGATTGGGATGCTTAGTCCGTTGTACAAAAACGCTAGTAGTAGATTCTGGCGCATGTTTCCTACCGTCTTGACCGACAAGGCGCGCGCTCGCAAAATCCCCATAAGGTCTCCTTTTACTAGCGTTACCTGTGCGCTGCTCATCGCCACGTCCGTCCCTGTCCCCATGGCTATGCCGACGTCCGCTCTGGCTAGAGCAGGCGCGTCGTTGATGCCATCCCCGGCCATGGCCACAAATTGGCCTTCGTTCTGTAAGCGCGACGCAAGCTGCTCCTTGTCCTGAGGTTTGACTTCGCCATATACCTCGTCGATGCCCAAGTCCTCCGCGACTGCTTTCGCTGTAGTCAATCCATCCCCGGTCGCCATGATTACTCTGATGCCCTCTTCATGTAGCCGAGACACTGCTTCCTTGGAGGTCGGCTTGATTGGGTCAGAGACCGCCAACACCCCGGCGAGCCGGTCATCGACTGCCAGGAACATAACGCTGCTGCCGCGTTGGCGGAGCGCTTCTGCTTTGCCCTTCAGCGGAGCGACGTGGATACCCGCCTCTTCCATCAAAGCGGTATTGCCCAGCTGTAGCTGGCGACCCTCGACTTGACCGCGAACGCCGATGCCTGAACCTGATTCGAAGGTATCCGGCTTGGTTAGTACAATACCTTCAGACCGGGCATGGTCAACGATTGCGTGAGCCAGCGGGTGTTCGCTTCCCTGATCCAGGCTCGCTGCCAACCGAAGCACCTCCTCCGAATTGAACGACCCGAAGCCTTCAGAGGATTCGAAGACTGGACGACCTTCAGTCAGAGTCCCGGTCTTGTCTACGATCAAGGTTGTCACCTTTTTGAAGTTCTCGATCGCGGCCGCATCCCGGAACAACACTCCGCTGCCAGCAGCTTTGCCGGTAGCAACCATGATAGACATGGGTGTGGCCAATCCCAGAGCGCAAGGGCAAGCGATAATCAGCACCGCGACGGCATTGATCAAGCCATATACCCATCCAGGCTCAGGACCGAGAAAGCCCCAGACGAAAAATGTCGTAATAGCGATTCCCACCACGACCATTACGAAGTAACCAGCGACCACGTCGGCCATCCGCTGCATAGGGGCTTTGGAGCGCTGCGCATTGGCAACCATCTGCACGATCTGCGACAGCATCGTATCTGAGCCAACGCGGGTTGCCTCGATGACCAGGGCGCCATGCGTGTTCAGCGTGGCTCCAATGGCGTTGTCCCCCGGCCTTTTGGTGACAGGTACCGGTTCTCCTGTGAGCATCGACTCGTCGACGGCGCTTTCCCCTTCTGCGACGAGGCCATCCACAGGGACTTTCTCACCGGGGCGAACCCTTAGCCGATCCCCCTCTTGCACCTGCTCCAGCGGAACATCTTCTTCGCTTCCGTTTTCGTTGATGCGTCTCGCCGTTTTTGGCGAAAGGCCCAGCAGGGCTTTGATGGCCGAAGAAGTCTTCGACCGCGCCCTGAGCTCCATCATCTGACCCAAGAGAGTCAGCGAGATGATCACTGCAGCCGCTTCGTAATACACACCGATACGTCCGCCAACGCTGAAAGATGCAGGGAACAGCTCGGGTAGCACCGTAGCGACCATACTGTAGAGGTACGCCGCGCCGGTCCCCAAACCGATAAGCGTCCACATATTGGGGCTGCGCTGGCGTACCGAAGCTAGACCGCGGACGAAGAAAGGTAAACCGCCCCACAATACGACGGGGGAGGCCAAAGCAAGCTCAACCCAATTCTGAGATTGCCCATGGAACAGGCCGAATCCATGACCAAACATGGCCAGGCCGGTCACTAGGACCGTGAATGGAAGGGTCCGCCAAAATCGTCGCCGAAAGTCCTCATACTCCGGATCTGTTTCATTGTCCAAATCAGGCAACACCGGTTCCAGGGCCATCCCACAGATAGGGCAACTTCCTGGCCCCATCTGTCGAACCTCCGGATGCATGGGGCAGATGTACTCTGAGTTGGTGTTGCCTTCCTTACCCGAAGGCGAGGCCGAGGGCTGGGACAACAGATATTTCGCTGGCTCTTTTTTAAAGCGAGTCTGGCACCCTTGGCTGCAGAAATAGTAGCTTTTGCCTTGATGTTCTGTATGGAACGGGCTATCTGGCGTAACCACCATCCCGCAAACAGGGTCGTTCAGCTCCCGGCGTGGTTCGTCAGCTTTCGAGTGCGACGGACAGTCTGAGGATGGCGGCATGTTCATTCCTCCATTTGCGTTTCGAGTCGGTACGGACGAGTCATTAGCGAAACCAAGCTTCCGGCTTCTCAAGCGCACCGGACGTTAGCGGGAGTCGTCAGACCGCAACATTCAAGTGATTGGACCGCCTTTATGACATTTGTATCACTTCCAAACAATTACAATTCTGCAAGCAATAGCCGAACGTTTGCCTTCCAGCACTCAGCAATCTGGCCGGGTGACAGGCAATTTGCGTCCGCGAAGGTTAGGCATCTAGCAAGTCGAAAACGCGATGCACAGCCGCCATCGGTTCAAGCGTAGATACAATCCGAACTTCTTCATAACTGTTGGAACACGGTCCAACACCAGGTCTGCTTGCAACCGAAGCAAACAACCCGTCCGTGCGGCGCTACCAGCCAATGGCCCGACCGTGCTACACGCCAGCCATACCCTGCGCTGTGGCTTTGCCATCTGCGCCAACGCAAATGGTGGGCGCATCAAGTTGTTGATGAGCCAGGTCGGCTGGAAAGACGTCAGGTGGGCGATGGGCCACGTCGACTCTCGTTCCATTTGGCGGATCGGCTGCAAAGCCCTTCCTCTCTATCTTGGATGCAGGCTCTAGAATAACCTCCCGCATAACCCTTGGAAGTCCACTGGGGAAAGTCCGCGAGCTACGCGTCTCTGTTAGCAAAGGCGAGTGTGACTCTCATCAGGTTAGTTAGGCTTTCAATGCCAGAATTCGACGTGCACCGTTGAGTACAATGATGCCAACGACCGCACCAATTACCAAATCTGGATAGGAAGAGCCTGTCCACGCAACCAGAGCTCCTGCGGCGATAACGCCAATATTCGCTAGTACATCATTGGCCGAAAAAATCCAACTCGCTTTCATGTGTGCACCGCCTTCGCGATGGCCATATATCATCAAGAGACAGATGGCGTTTGCTACGAGTGCAACTAAGCCGATCCCCATCATAAGCAACGACTCGGGTTCGCTGCCGTAGATGAAACGTCTAGCCACCTCCACCAGTACCCCCAGAGCCAACACGATCTGAAACAAACCCGCCAGGTGCGCAGCGCGAACCTGCAGCCGCGCAGCCCGACCGACCGCAAAGAGAGCAAGGCCATAGACGGCAGCATCAGCAAACATGTCCAGGGAGTCGGCGATTAGACCCGTCGAATGAGCAATCAAGCCTGTACCCATCTCGACGATAAACATCCCGGCATTGATACCGAGCAGGATTTTGAGCACACCAGCCTCCTTTGAAGCAGCCTCCTTTTCACTGGCGCTATTGGCCGAAGCTGCGTCCTGACTGACCGGTTGAGTACCGAGCAACGTTGCCCCTAAACCAAGTGATTCCAGCTTGGTCGCGATATGATCAACAGGACCGTCGTGGAAAGCGCGTACCTGTCTGGTGCTCAGATCAAACTCCAACGAATTGAGTTCAGGAAAGCCATTGAGAGCAAGCCGAATCATTCGCTCTTCTGAAGGGCAATCCATCTTGGGTACAGAGAAACTACTGACCCAAGTTCCTTCATTCGAAGGCGCGGCTGCCGTTTCAGTGGTTACCGGGTCAGGGCCACAGTCACAGGATTTATCACAAGAAGTCATAATTCGCCTCTCCTATAGGTCGTTATTACATCGATTTAAGACCATGTAGTAGCTATAGGGTCAAGGCCGGATACAATGACTTTTTACCAAGGAGCAGACCATGCGCATCGGCCAACTTGCACACCAGGCAGGAGTGGACATTCAGACGATTCGCTTTTATGAACGTCGGGGACTGCTTCCACCACCTAATCGCCAGGACAATGGCTATCGAATCTATAAAGCACACCATGCGGACAAACTGCTGTTCATTAGCCGATGCCGCTCTTTTGGAATGTCACTGGAAGAAATTGGGGTTTTGCAAAGCTATCAGGAACAGCCGCAGCAACCCTGCGTTGCGGTCAATGAGCTCCTTGATAGACATATCACCCAGGTAAGGGCTCAGATCGCATCCTTACAGGCTCTCGAAAACCAGCTGGTGACATTGCGAGGCTGCTGCGATAACGGACGACAAAGCCTGGACTGCGGGATACTTTCGGGGCTGCTGGGGGACGACAAACCTCTTTCGTAATTCCGACATGAAGCCATTTTTTGCGTCGTCTCAATCCATAGCGCTTGACCCTATAGCGGCTATAGGGTGTTCACTTGGGCATATACTGCGTAAGTGAGATCCAGATGAATACAGCTCTCGGCATTGCCATTGATGAGGCGTTCTGCGAGGCCCGGAAAGCACTTAATGAAGAGGCGCCAACCGAGGCTTTCTCCTGGCTGGAGCGAGCCCACATATTGAGCCAGCGAATGCCTATTCTTCATGCTCAGAGCCATTGGCTGATGCTGAGGGCCGGCTGGCAGTTGCGCGACTTTCGGGAGGTGCTCAGCCAAGTACCGCGAATCATGGCGGCCCTGCTGTTCTCGAAGATCTGGGTGCCGTTCGGAAACAGCGAACGCGCGAGGGTTAGTGCTTTTGCGCCGATGCCCCTTTCACCTGAGCTGCAGCGACTTCTTCAAGAAGAAACGCGATGAGCTCGCCTCCGAGAAGGTCATCTTTTGTTGCTCCCTGGTTCTTGTGGATGCTATCGCTGACCATTGCCTCGGCCGACCAAGCGTTGAAAAGCGCAATTACGGGCTCGCTCCCGGTCGGCACCGTAATCCCTCTTACCTCGTTCTTTAATCTGGTTCATTTCTGGAATACCGGTGCAGCGTTCAGTTTCCTGGCAGACTCAAGTGGTTGGCAGCGTTACTTCTTCGTCGTCATAGCTTTGGTCGTTTCGATAGTGCTGGCTCTGATACTTCGTAAACCCCGACCCAACAATGAAGCCCTAGGCTATAGCCTTATCTTGGGCGGGGCAGTTGGAAATCTGATTGATCGCGCACTTCGAGGACATGTAATCGACTACCTGGATTTTTATTGGCAGTCCTGGCATTGGCCTGCGTTTAACCTGGCAGATATTGCTATTGTCGGTGGCGCCGCCATGTTGATCCTGAGCAGTTTGCTAAGCCCAAATGCGGAAGCCGGCAGAGTCAAAAAATGAAAGGCTCACCGTCAACGGATACGGTACGCTGGGCAGGCAAGGCCTAGATAGGGCACGGCATCGTTATCTTTTTCATGGCCGTGCCGGCCATCAGGAGTGATACCACCATCAGGCGCATCAGAGTTCTGCGGGCCTCGATTCAGCTGGATCGGTTAAAACCCCGTTGGGCATACAAACAGGGGCAGCCATCTGCATCGCCGCAGGCCTTAAACACCACGTCAGTGCTGGTGTCGAGCATTTTCTGTCTGGCTGGTTGCCCTATCCGATGATAGTCACCACTATAAACCGAAGACGCAAGGTAACCATGGTTGCCCCGGCGGGCCTGGTGCGGTTTTCGGGTAAAAGGTCAACGTTATGTCAGCTCTGCGTCATGCCTTAAATTGATGCGATAATCGTTACCATTTGCTGACGCTTGCCAGCAGCTCAAGAAACGGCGTTTATAATGAGAAGAGATATGGGCACAAGAAAAATGTGCTGTTTAAGGATGCGAGTGGCCAATGGCAGCGACAGATCGGGCTTCGACCAGGAAGCGTCGGAAGGGGCTGAGAATACCTAAGTGATGGATCAAATTCCCTCTTTACACGTCGGCGGTCAGATCTTAATGGCGACAGTGGCGGGTTTGCTGCTCAACCTGACGCCTTGCGTTTTGCCTGCAATTCCCATTAAGGTCCGGATCATTTTGCGAGAGGCAGGCAGCCAACGATCGCACCGCGTGTTGGCCGCATTAGCGTTCATCGCAGGAACACTCGCGTTCTTCCTGACGTTGGGCGGGCTGACCGCACTTCTGCAGTGGAGTTGGGGCACTTTGTTTCAGTCTACGGGGTTCGTCGGTGCTCTTGTCGCGTTGTTGGTCGGGTTTGCTGTGATCACCTTGATAGATGTACCCATCCCGATTCCGGCATTCGCCGCCTCTACCTATGGTCGGCGCTATTTTGAACCGTTCTTATCGGGGTTATTGAGTGCTGTTTTGGCCGCGCCTTGCGCGGGCCCTTTCCTAGGCGGAGTCTTAGCCTTTGCCGTTACTCAGCCGGCGCCGGTAATTATGGGGATATTCGGCAGTATCGGCCTCGGACTGTCGTTCCCCTACGCAGTATTAATGCTCAAACCCGATTGGCTGAGCCGGTTACCCAAGGCGGGACCCTGGAGCCTGGCCGTTCGAGAAGTACTCGCGTTGGTCTTGCTGGCCGCAGCCGTCTTTTTCACCGCGAGCCTGGTGCCCAAAGCGGTTTATCCCTGGCTATGGTGGTCTTGGCTGGCACTAGTGCTGGCTTGGGGTGCCCGCCGGTTCGTGCAAGGTGGTTGTACCGTTCGGGTGATCGCCACAACGGCGGCAGGTCTTGCCCTTGCGATGACTGTTGAATTCTCATCCCCCCCGGGCAGCAGCGGAAACGAAGTCGTTTGGCAACCTTACTCCGCAAAACTACTGGCGGAGACAAAAGCCCGAAATACACCATATTTGCTGGAGTTCACCGCCGATTGGTGCATCAACTGCAAGATACTTGAGCGCACGGTCTATAAGGAGGCCGCGGTGGCCGATGCTGTGCGGCGCGCCGAAATGGTGCCAATACAAGTTGACGTGACAGTAAGCAACCCTGAAAAAGACGCGCTATTAACTGCTACCGGCGGGCAGGCCTTACCCTTCGCGGTGGTTGTTGACCGCAACGGCACCGTTATCGCGCGTTTCACGGGGCTTTTTGACACAGACAGCTTGGTCGCCGCTATAAGTCGCACCAAAAGCCCATAACCTTAAATACTGGAGGCCGATCATGATTATTCGACGCGAAGGAGTACTGGCTGGAGTGGTGGTATTTGTGATTGCGATCGCTGCGTTCGTGATGACCGACAGAAACGGAAACAATCTTCATGCTGCCCAAACTGAACATGCCGAGCCTGAAGTCCCGATCCCGATCCCGACCCGGACAGGGTTGGCAAATTCCGCTGGTAAAATCCGTGTCACTGTTGCGAAAGGAGCGGCAGCAATGGTGGGGAGGAAGGGTGATTTCGTTGTGACACTGAATATTGAGCCGGGCTGGCATGTGAACGCAAACCCGGCCTCGTCGGACTTCCTGATTCCCACTGTCGTAAGCTCTTCGGCCAACGGCCAGGCGCTCGAAATTCCGACGCAGTACCCACGAGGCCGGGTTAGTGACGTTGTGCTGGCTGACATCCCCCTTGTGGTGTATGACGATGGTGCAATTATCCGGCTGCGACCAGACGAAAAACACACCGCTGTGCTGGAAAAAGTAGGCAGGCTCGAAATGATTGTACGGGTGCAAGCCTGCAGTGATGAGGGTGTTTGTCTAGCACCGACCGATCTGCCCGTTGCGCTGAACCTGGACGATATCACGCGACAATAAGCAAGACGACCCTCGGCAACGACTCAGTTTGGGAATCGCTGCGAACAACTGATTCAGAGTATTTTCGATTGTTCTGCTTGCTCTGGGCAGTTCGATAACGTGCCCACCGTTCACATTTTGAGGCGGGCGAACCACAAAACGGGCAGCAACGCTCATCATGGTGTCGGCAACGCCTTTTCCTGGTCAGCGATGGTAAACCTGCGGTTTCCATGGCCCACTCTCCGGGATGCCAAATTTACGCATACTCCCAACAACGGACCTCGCTCAACTCTCCTAGTTCTTACACGCTAGCGGGCGCGAGTCTCCCATGAAAAGGGCCTTTCGATTACGGTGCGCATCGCCTCCAAACCTTGGACGCCACCTGGTCCGCATAAGCTCTTTTGCAGTCTCTTGGCCGCAGCGTTCTATCGACCGAATCGGTCAGGGTTGCTTTTGAGCCTTTTTCCTGCAAACCAGTTGCCACAGGTAGAACAACCCCTCCTCCCCCGATATAGAGTCTGCCCACTATGAGAGTGGTGACCGTCATGTATTTAACCGATGATACCTCCGAATTCGACGAAGTAGGAGCAAACCAAGTACGAGTGCGATCGCGCCGAGGATAGGCCAATCCTGCCAGCGCACATAAGGGGTAGCGCCAGTTCGGGGGGTCACTTTCGCACTGAGGCTAGCTACGCGGAACTGAGGAGCTCGTGCAAGGATCTCTCCCTCGTAGCTGACAGCTGCTGTGACACCCGTGTTAGTAGCTCGCAGTAGGTCACGTCCGGTTTCGATGGCACGCATGCGGACCATTTGGAAGTGCTGGAGAGGCCCGATTGAACGGCCGAACCAGGCATCGTTGCTGACATTTGCCAGCAGCTGTGCTTCGGGCAGAAGTTCCGTGACTTCTGAGCCAAAGACCGCCTCGTAGCAGATGAGCGCCCCTACAGCCACCCCTGCTATATTCAGTACATGTGCTTCTCGTCCCGGTGTGAAATCGGACATGGGCGTCCCGAGCACGTCGAGGGCGGAACCTAAAAACTCCCGAAACGGAACATACTCACCGAAGGGCACCAAGTGGCGTTTGTAGTAGAAGCCTGAGGGATCGGAGAGGCTTACCACAGCATTATAGGCGCGGCCATCCGTCTCACGGACCGGGACCCCAATCATTAATGAGGTGCCTGCTTGATCGGCTAAGGCCTCAAGCTCAGCAAGATATTTTTTGGCCTGGTCATGCCACATCGGGATTGCCGTTTCTGGCCAAAGCACCATATCGGCCCCGAGATGCCGCTTTGTAAGCGCCTGATAGCGCTCAAGTGTGATGTCCTGGGAATCCGGGTCCCATTTCCTGTCTTGCGGAATGTTTCCTTGCAAGAGGGCAATACTAATAGGGTCGGCGGCTGGCTGCGTCCAATCCCGATCCAGAAGCTGCAAGCCGGCGAGAGTAACGATTAAAACGGCAGCTCCTACCGTCGCACGGCACAGGCTTAAGCCCAAAATAACCCACGCAAGCCCGCCAGCGAGTAAGGCCACCAGAAAGCTCACGCCAAGAACGCCAAAGACAGGAGCGATAATGGCAAGGGTGGTGTCGGTCTGGCTGTACCCAAGTAAAAGCCAAGGAAAGCCGGTTAAAAACCAGGTGCGCACCCATTCACTCAGGACCCATGCCGCTGGTAGCCCCAACCAAAGCGCCGTCGCATCCATCTCGAGTTGCAGACGGCGTACGAGATACACAACGCCCCATGGGAAGAGAGCTAACAGCGAGACTAGGGCCGCTGTGGCGGTAACTGCTACCACGATCCCATTGCCGTACTGGCTGATGCTGATGTAGACCCAGGAGACACCAACTCCGAAGTAACCAAGACCAAATAGGTAAGCCGACCATAGCGCCTGACGTCTTGAAGGTTGCGAGACCAGGACAAATAGTGCGGCGAGAGCAATCACTGCAATCCATGCCCAACCCACAGGAGCAAATGCAAGCGGCATGGTGCCTCCGGCTAGCAAAGCCATCACCCTTTTTAGAAACGTGTTGCAGCGCATTCCCCAGGTTAGGTCGGAGGTTAGTGCACACTTATCATCCAATGCTCTCGCCTCCAAAGCCAAGATCAAGCCTGTAGCGCATGTCTTCTTGCTCCGCTCAACTCAGGCCCATCAACCCATTGCAGGATTCCGTGCGAGTAAACTGACATCGACTCCTCCAGATGATTGTGTACGCGCAACAACACATTGCTACCTACTCATAACTCAACGACCGGACCCGGAAATGAATCGGTGGTGATTGTGATGGCCCGCCGTGGAGATATCAATGAATTGCCGCCGAATATAGAAGACCCATCACTAGGTCACGCGCACGCCGCTCGGGCTGCGCCTCGCGGCGAGGGCAGTGCCAATGGAATTACCGATGCGCGTACAATTCGGTAACCGCGGCCCAATCCGAGAAGCCTAGACTGACCAAGGCCTGAAGAATCCGCCGTTATTCCTCTCGAATTTGCCTTCGGTCATCAGAACACCCTGGACGGTCTGAATACCAAGCGAATACAAGCTATCATCAGAAAGTTCGTTAAAGTCTACAATATTTGTGTGAAATGGCGCTTATTGAAATGCTGAGCGAAGCATTATATTTCGGCTACTCACCAAGGGGCGCGGCATTTTCAGCCTCTTGTATGTGGGTGATACTTCAATGATATTTTGTTTAAACCCGCGAGACCGGTTTTTTCGGTCGGCCAGGACGCAAACGCTATATAATAAGCAGACCAGGTTGCCGGCGGGTACGATTATCAGAATGCCGTGCCAGCCTGGATATCCGGCGAGCTGTCAGATGCGCCAGATCGAAAAAATACACCGCCCTGGCTAGCGTCCAGAGCACGTGCTCCGTCCACAGCTTTCCGTCCTATATTGCTGCATCATGTAGCTACTCTCCTCTATTTTTGCCAGAACATCATTGCTTATCGGGTTCTACTCCATGACTGCAAACAATTTCTCAAGCGCACCGGACGTTAGCGGGAATCGTTAGACCGCAACATTCAGCTGATTGGACCGCCTTTATTACATTTGTATCACTTCCAAACAATTACAATTCTGCAAGCAATAGCCGAACGTTTGCCTTCCAGCACTCCGCAATCTGGCCGGGTCACAGGCAGTTTGCGTCCGCGAAGGTCAGGCTCCTTGCAAGTCGAAAACGCGGTGCATAGCCGCCATCGGTTCAAGCGTAGATACAACCCGAACCTCTTCAGACCTGTTAGAACACAGTCCGACGACAGGTCTGCCTGCAACCGAAGCAAACAACCCGTCCATGCGGCGCTACCGACCGACGGCATGGCCGTCTAGGAGCTCAATCAGCAATCAATCCAACGGAATGGGCTATCAAACCGGTAGCCAGCTCGGCGACAAACATAGATGCATTAATCCTAGCAACACGCCGAGCGCACATGTTTTTCGGCGCCTGAATAAGCTGAGTCCTCGGTGGCCCGACTATCTTCACAAGCCGCATCTCGATTTTTCTCAGAGATGCTCTTAGTCTGAGGGCAAAGGTTCGTTCGTGATAGCGTCGTCCGAGCCGTTGTGCAAAGTCGTTGAATGACCATCCACCAGATTAAAAGCCAAGCTGCAGATTTCGTCGAAGCTGCTCAGAGCAAGACGTATCAATCGCTCCACCGAGGGGCAATCGAGCTTAAGCACGTCATAGATACTGATCGACCTGCCGGCCGATGAAGAGCTATTCGGGTGAGGAGCCACTTACCCGTTACCGCAGCCACCCGCGTCCCCACAAGCTTTATACATTCACACCTCCGGACCATCAAACCTAAAAGTAGTAGTAGGAACTCTCTACCGGACAGAGGGTCAAGAAAGGTCCTAGAGCATGCTTGGAACTAGCACCTACCTTGCTTCGAGGTTGATATGAGTGACATATGGTCAGTGATAGGTCTCGCACTACTACCTGCTATTGGAAATCTGACTGGTGGCCTGGTATCCGAATTCACGCGTACGCCAGGCAGGCGGCTGAACAAAGCACTGCATGCGGCATCCGGCATCGTTCTGGCAGTCGTTTCTGTCGAGTTGATGCCGGAGGTATTGGCCGTACTGTCGGGCTGGACGGTCGGAATTGCGTTTGGCGTCGGTGGTAGTGCTTATATTGTGATCGAAAGTTTGGTCGACAAGATCCAGCAATCGCAGGGCGGAGCGCGCGCGAAAAACCGCGGCATGTGGATGATCTATATCGCCGTGTCTATTGATCTCTTCAGTGACGGGCTTTTGATCGGGGCCGGTTCTGCAGTGGCGATGTCGATGGCGGTAGTTCTTGCGCTGGGGCAAGTGCTGGCGGACTTTCCTGAAGGTTACGCCACAATGGCGAACATGAAAGACAAGGGTATCCCTCGGCTACAGCGGATGGCGCTTTCCACGTTCTTTTTCGTTCCGGTGCTGGGCGCTGCCATCCTCGCTTATTATGGTCTGCGAGGCCAGAGTGAAACGCTCAAGATGATCGCGCTAACTGTCACCGCAGGTCTGTTAACCGTAGCGGCAGTCGAGGACATGTTGAGTGAAGGTCACGATGCCAACGCGGATACCAAAGGTTCGATCGTTGCGTTCACGGGTGGTTTCGTCGTGTTCACTTTCGTTTCGGCAGGGCTGGGGAGTATCAGCAGCAACGGCTGAAATCACTCATTTGCGCCAAGCCACACGCAAGGGGGTCTTCACGCAGAAAATGTGTTTGATGTTGGGGTGGATAGAATGGCTCCACTCAGGAACTTCGATTGTCGCGCTTTGTGCTCTTCAATATATTGGCCAGGTCTTCTGGAACATGCATCGGCTCAAACGGGCTTACGCTGGCTCGGCCTGTATTGCCGAGGGGCACCCAGATTCGCGAAAACACCAGCGCAGCGGCAGCACGAGTCAGTTGTCCGAATATCTCGCGGGCATCACGTGTGCGCCAGCCAAGCCGCAGCATACGTAAATGCGTTGCGGCGTGTGCGAACGCGAACTTCTGGCTCAGGATATGCGCACGTTCGAGATGGCTGAACGCTGTGGTGAAGTCGGACTGATGCGCGGCGTCCGCAGCTGCCATCAGCTCTGCTTGATAGGACATCTTGAGTTCGTTGTTCATCGCCCCGCTCTCCTAGTGTTTAACCCCCCGGCATTCCCGTCTGGCTGCAAAGCCATCGCGCAGGCTCTCCGACTTTTGACGATCTAGTTTTGCGCCTTCGGCAACGATTCCTCAACAAGCCGCAGTAGGGGTTCGGGCCCGAACTGGGTCAGTTGGCGGCCATTCACGAAGAAAGTGGGCGTACCACGAATTCCTACGGCTTCTACGTCCTGCATGTCTTTCTCAAGAATGCCGTCTATCCTCGCCGAGTGCATGTCCTCGCGGGCTTTAGCTATATCCAGACCGGCTGCTTCGGCGGCCTCCCAGGCTTTGGTCACCTGCGGGTCGTCATGCCAAGCGGGCTGTGCTTCCAATACTGCTTCAAGTACCGGCTCGTAGATGTTCTGCAGGCGAGCAGCCTCCAGGAGCCTGGAAACTTCCTCGGAGCCTTGGTGAAACAACGTGTATCGCAAGACCAGGCGCACCTGGTCCGGGTACTTGGCCATAATCTGTTTGACGACGGGGTAGAAGGCGCGGCAAGCCTCGCAGGAGGGGTCGAAAAACTCGACGATGGTCACGGGCGCATCGGCAGGTCCGAAGGTGGGCGAGTGGAAGCGAACCAATGCCTGCTGGTTCTCCACGGCCCCGGTGGTGGCATCAGACGCTTCGACAGCGGGGGCAGTTTGTTGCGGCTGCTGAGGCTGTGGCGTGAAAAAGACCGCGGCCCCGAAGCCTGCGACAAGAAGGACACATACCGCAACGACGATGAAACGACGATTCATTGGTGAGTTCTCCGACGAATAAGCAAAAGCAGAACGATGATGGCAGCGAAAATGCCCAGCGCGAGGAATGGAAGCGGCAACCCGCCGAAAATGGTCATTCCGGCGCCCGAGCAGGATGGGCCCGTGGCCGTGCAGGGCTGAATGGGCTGGGGAATCAGCCCGACATAAAGCAGCGAGTGCGCCAAAGCGAATAGCGCACCGATCGCCGCAAGCGGCAAGGCATAGCGCCACACTTTGAAGTCTGAGTGGAAGCAGGCTATTGCCAGAATCACCGTCAACGGAAACATGAAGGCGCGCTGAAACCAGCACAGCACGCAAGGCGCCTGACCAAGAACCTCGCCGATGTATATAGCTGAAAGCGAAGACACCGCTGCCAGCAGCCAGGCTGCGAACAATAACAACCAGGGAGCAACTCGGTTGGCCATCATCGAGAATCTGCTCCGCGTTCACTGGAGCAGCTGCTCTGCGACGAAGAGCAACAGCTATCGACAGGTCTATCGGAATCGTCGCTGGCTGGGGTAACGGCAGCTTCGGAATCACCCGCGCGCCACTCCACAAGCCCTTCGCGGATGACCTGCCAGGCGGATTGCAGAAAGAGCAGGGCGATGGCGACGCCGACGATAACGTCTGGCCAGAGAGTACCGGTAACGGCGACCATTCCGGCGGCAAGAATCACACTGCTGTTGGCGATCAGATCATTTCTGGAGCAGAGCCAGGTCGAGCGCATGTTCAGGTCGTCGGCACGATGGCTATAGAGCATCGCGAAACAGACGCCGTTTGCCAGCAAGGCAAGAGTACCCACTATGCCCATCAAGTCCGCGGCGGGCACTTCCTGAAGCACCAGTTTGCGTATTGCATCGGCAATCACCACCACACCGAACAACAGCATGAAGCCGCCCTTGAACAGCGCAGCGCCGGCACGGGCGCGGCGACTCTTGTCCAGTACGAAGAGCGTCAGCGCATATACTGCGGCATCGCCGAACATATCCAGCGAATCGCCCAGCAATGCGGTTGAGCTTGCGATCCAGCCTGCAGTGAACTCGACACAAAACATCACCGCATTGATGGCCAGCACCACATACAGCACGCGGCTCTGGCTGGCCCTCAGTTGCGCCAGTTCCCCGGCCTTGTTCTCACAGCAGCTATCCATGACAGCCCCCACTAAACGCGAAAGCAGGAATACTAAGGGTTATATTGCAGTGGTCAACTGATTCCGGACAGTGGATAAAGTTTTTCCTCTGCCTTGGCAGGTGCTAGACCATCATTGAATTGATAAGGATAATTGTTCCATCCATTACGTCTAAATTCAGTTCGTCACCTGGTCCAACACCCTTTTTTGCGAGCCCCCCTGGGGGCAGCTCCACAACCCGACCCCCGCTGCCATCTCCGGCGACCTCACAAATTGCTTTTCCAGCGGTCGCAATGGCCAACAAAGCTAGCCTCTAGTTCGATCGTAAATGATGGACTGGATAGGCTTGTTCACTGATCGTCCGCTAGTTCACTACGAGTCCTTCGAGCGCGGCTTTGGTGTCACATCCGGCATGGATCGCCTCAGCGAAGCCAGCCATAGCTGCCCCTGCATTTTGGTCATGCAACGCGCGCTCCATGAACGACGCTGCCAATGATTCAAGCTCGTCGTCCCGCTCTATGCCCGATTGAGGGTTCAACAGAGCAAGTCTCTGAAAAACCTGCCTACCATCGGTTTTTTCATCGATCTCGAAGAGATTCGAAAAGGCTTTCCCAAGAGAGCCTGCAAGATGACCATCTGGACGATCCCAACTTCTGCCGATCCCACCTTCCTGGACCGCCCTCCCGATCTGTTCTCTGATCTTTCTAGGGATTGTCGCAGCAGCTTTAGTGCGGTTGGAAAACCTGTGATTTGCGTAGCTTGCCGCGGCCCTTACCACAACCCAAACCACAAACCACAGTTGTGAAACGCTGTAGGTGTGAAGCCCTTGCCTGACTACCCCTCTGATTTTCTCGAGGTCTTCAGATTCGAGTATGAGACGATAGGTGTCACATTGATCTAGTAAATAACGAACGACGTCGTTTTCGGCATAATCCAGCCAGAGCTCGAACAAAGCCTTCGCGTCGGTGAATTCACGCTCTGCGATGGTTCTGATGGCTTTGTCGCCGCGCCCAAACTTTTCGTCGGCAACAAGGAAATACTCTGCTTGATTCCGGCGAATCATGAGCTCACCATCTTCTAGAAAGTAAGTACCTGGCCTAGACGTGCAGGGCGAATCCAAGATAATTTTGTCCTCGCACAGCCGCCTGAAGAAACAGCCGGAATCAACTGGAGCGAGCGCATCGCACTCATTCTCCTTGAAGGTACCGTTGGCGAGACGTGATCCTATAAGAACATCGATTGCCAGCAGCAAAACACAGACGTCATCTGGCAGTGACTCGTATGAAATAGTCCGAGAAGCCATCTCATGACTGCGCTTTTCCAGCATGCACTGAAGCTCCGCCTCTTCCGCTTGCCTCATCCGCAGCTCATCTTGTTTTATACTCTCGGTACACGCTGCGCAAGGACGGCTAGAAAGCTGAAAGGCCTTTCTCGGCTCATGGCGCTTGGTTACCAAGACGGCTCCGTTGCAAAGGCAGCATCGCTGATTCTCATCATAAGCGAGGCACCACTGGCGCACATGGCTACTAACAAAGCTTGACTGGGTCAGTTTACGAAACGGAACCAGGTCACTTACTTTTTCGATGTAAGCGCCCTCACCGTCCATAGCCCAGTACCGCTTCGCTAGCTCGATCTCCTCAGGGTCCTGGGTCAAAAATTCTAGCCTAACTGCCATTCCTGATTCCTTCTGCTATCACTAACTCTTAAGCACATTGCTATCGAGCATCTTTTTGTTATGTGGCTTAATTTTGTCACGCACCGCCCTCAAGTCAGCTACCGGTGCTGGCTCGATCTTTATCGCCTTTGGGTTTCCCTGCCGCTTGTCACCATAGCGCCTAACTGAGTTGGTAGACTGGTGACCCATTATGTATGCGATTGTCTTTAAATCGAACGATGAGGCTTTCAAGTTTGCACCGACTTGATGCCGTATCGAATACATGCTTGGAATAATTTTCTTTCGCGGCCAAATTTTTTGGCCTTCCATTCGTATTCGATGCCTGATGGCATCAGTCGTCCAAGTATTTATTCGAAGGATTTCTATGCATGTTGCTACTATCCCTCTCACAGTTTCATCAGTGATAGTCAACAACCTGTCAGCACCCCGCGTCCCATTAGTCTTTTTTGCACCGCGAATGAAGAGTTGATTTCCATCAAGGTGCATATCACGAAGCTCTGCGGGCCTCACTCCTGTCTTGCTTATCAGGCAGACAGCGGCAAAGGCTGGCAGGAATTCAGCTTCCCCAAGATGTTTAGCCAGGGCGACGAGGTCGTCGTCAGCGAATGATTTAGCCCTCTTTGGCTTCGCTTTCTTGACTAGCGTGCTGCCGGGCATAGTAACCGGGTTCACTACCGCCTTGATTTTTGTAGCCGCTTTAATATGACCCTTGTTCTCCAGATCGAAGGCGATGGCATTTTTCAACCTTCTGAAATATGCGGGCTGAAAATTTACAGCGGTAGATACCAGAGCTTGCTTGATACTTGAAACACTCAAAGCAGCACCGTCCATATGATGCCTATAAAAGTGTGTAGCAATCGCAATATATTGCTTTTTTGTTTGATCGTTCATAACGCACCGATTTCTTATTATTATGGCGCTCAGCCGGTATGTATATAATGAGCATCTGTTCGGTGCAGAACAAGTTTACAGCCAGCCATCCTTGGTTATATAAATCGGTTAGCCATGCATAGCATAGAAAAACATCATGTTTTGATGGCAAAATATTAGCCGCTTCGCGAAGGTGCATTGAGGACATTCGCCCAGAAACTGAAGACCTCTCACCTGCGTTCGAAGTCTTGCTCGTTTCTGGGCGAATATCCTCAACGCCCCCATACTTGACGGTCAAGTATGGGTAACGTCGAGCCGTACTCGATGAATCGAGTACGGCTTGTATGTTTGCCATCAAACGCATGCCGACAAGCGCTTCGCACCCGTCGAATTTAGCGACCCATTAAGCAGGCAGCCGTACCTGGCTTAAGACCATAGCTGGCTCGACCATGCCGATCGGTCTTCTGCCAAAGCGTACTTGGCCTCAGCGAATTGGCTTTCTAGCATTGCGCGCACCAACCCTTCCTTTCGCTTGTTGGTCACGTGAGGCAAGCCACCTTGTCCGACTTGATCGCGCTCCCAACCAAAGTCTTCTAGAAAAGACACTATGCATACAATGGGTATCCAAAGACTTCCTTCCAAAACCTGATGCTCTGAGTCAAATGGCATGTATTTGAGAAATGTCCTCCAACGGTCAAGGATTACCTGATAGTCCGACATATCAATCTTGTAAAACTTGCATGCCTCGAGCGCGTCAAAATAAACCATCCCTTTGGACGAGGTAACGAGTTGGATGAAACCTTTAAGCTCTGGCCATTGCAAAGCAAGCACTCCTATCTGAATATCCCAAAAACCGATATTCGCATATTAGTAATACCTTAGCGCCTTGTCAACACTTACCAGAGGCGCTTGTGTCGAAATCTCTTTATCGTCCTGAAACAACAATTCTGCTCAAGCTGCTCAAGGAATACCGAACAGAAGCAGGCTTAACACAGGCCGATTTTGCGAAGGCGCTTGACCGCCCACAATCGTTTGTAAGCGACATAGAACGCGGTTCACGCAGACTCGATCTGATCCAACTTAGGGATATATGTGAGGTGCTGGGGTTAAGCCTTATCGACTTCGTTACACGGTACGAGCAGTTAGTAGCGGAATCGCGGCAACAGTGAAGGTGGCCCGGAGCCTCCAAGGTCGTAGACCACAATGATCAGAGCCAGCGAATCGGACCTACACCGGTTGTTCCTAATATGAGCGCTAGCACTCGCCTCTCACAGCACTGCAGCGCTTTGCATAACGGTAACGTTTGTGTAGCCAGCTTCGAGGAGACCCTGCTGTGTGGCAAGCACGCAACCTGAATTGTAATCTGGTTCATACCAGGCGCCCGTTAAGGAGATGGGTGTGGATAAAGGAACACCTAGCTCTGCGAGATGACTAAGGGCGATCTCTGTGTGTTCTGGATCGTCTGCTTCTAGCCTGTCGGCAAGCATCGGCGATCTTGAAATCGCATCTTTAATGGCTCTCTCGAGGAGAGGGTAAAGCCCAAGCTCGTCGCTCAACCAACCGTCGAGTACCAGTATGTTGCCCGACCAGCCGTTTAACTCGTCTATCACAGCTTCCCTGGCAGCATCTGCTTCGTCGGAAAGATTCATGTCCGCCGAACCACATAACGAGCCAGGGTGGACCAGGATTAGCAACGGGCTGAATTTATTCTGGTGTGAACTGTTTTCTTGCATAGATACCGCTCGTGGAAGGTTGCTATTTGGTCGAGGGCTGGTGAAAGCGTTTTTATTCACCGCCCCAGCATCCACGACAGTTTTGATGGTAGAGGTCACGAATTGCCGAGTCAATATTTATTTATCTTGTTTTTCAATGACTTATTATACTGAGTATACCAGAAGAAATATTTCAAATGCGCAAGCTAACCCCATACCAAAAGTACAGACTTGTCGCTGGACAATTACGGACATGCCCCTGATTGAGCGCTGAAACCAGAAGCTTGGACAGATAGGAATTTGAGGCTTTCAGCCTTGCCATCAAAATACCGACGTAGGCATCGACGTGCTCGATATTGATACTGCGCCCCCAGGTTGATAGCCGAACTTTTTGAGCGCGTAAGGCCGGACGATAAGGCTTTAGCGAATCCTCCGCTAGCGAAAGACGATATCCCAGTCTCGCGTCACAAGGTCGCGGCAGGCAGCTGGTGCGCCCCCGAAGCAGCGCTTGGAAGTAGTTTTGAGCTTCTCTGTCGAGTCGTAACCGATGGCTTCGCCCGTTTCGTCTACCAATACGCCGCCGGCACCGAGAAGGATGGCGTGTCCCGCCACGACGTCATGGGCTGACGTGGGGACGAGGGAAATAGCCGCAACCGCGTCCCCCGCAGCTGCCGCAGCCAACCTGTAAGCGATGCTAGTAGTAGGCACAGGTGTCGCGGGCGCGCAGAGTTGCGCGTTTAATCCCAGTTTCTTCCGAGCTCCGTTGCTGACCAACACGCTCGCGCTGCGCTGCAGCTCAATGTCGCAAAGCGAACGCTTCAGCATCAGGCCGTTGCGGTAGATGTAGTCCATCCCCAGCGCCCAGGCGATGCAATCCGAGCCGCGATCCTCGGTCACGGGTGCATATACCACTCCTAGCACCGGTTTGCTCTTGAAAAGCAGACCCACGGAAACCGACGAACCCTTAAATCCGCTTAAAAAATCGGCCGTTCCATCGTTCGGGTCAACCACCCAACAATGCTCCGCACCATTAAGCTGCGACCCAGTCTCCTCCCCCCAAAAGTCGCAGTTGGGTTCTACCCCGTTACTGCGGACACTCTTGAAAAGAGGCACAATG
>TARA_R110001599_G_scaffold15757_6_pt1 | contig 30976 bp, 37 predicted proteins | sample TARA_R110001599 | Tara Oceans TARA_R110001599 (sample SAMEA4398360) | marine metagenome | biome: Polar Biome; feature: [MES] marine water layer (ENVO:01000295) within the mesopelagic zone...; material: water (ENVO:00002006), including particulate matter (ENVO:01000060) such as......
CAAGGTGACAGGCATACCGTAGATATAGGTCATATTGTGCTAGTAACCCATCTAAAACACTATCCACGTATGCTTGATATTGGTTCTCTAAGGCCTCCTCTAAATTGAAGTCCATCTCTCTGTCAGCTCCCGTTTCCGCAAGGCCTGCCATAATATCGTCCTCATATTTACAGTACCAGTCGTCATAATTTTTTACTGTGTATTCCATATCTATTAATAGTAGCTAAAGCTACTCTTTTTTATTGCTAGGACTAAGCCTTAAATTAAGTAACCTTGCCGGAAGAACGGTTCCATAATGACAATCATCACAGCAACTACCGTTAGCTATGGGCTTTGCGTTATTCCCCACCTCTAAGGCTATAGGGTTCCCGTCCTTATCGTAGCGAACGTTACCCTTGATGTCTTCATTACATATACAGCATATTGCCATTACTCTAGGTTTTCTATGATTGAATAAAATAAGGTATTAAAGAAGGCAACCATCAGCATAACTGGGAAGATTTCAACATTGTACTCCCCAATGAAGAATGGGTACCATAGTAACGTATGTACTGATGCCATACAAGTACAGCATAGTATAAAGGGTTTGGCAATGTATTGGATTACCTTATTGGCTTTCTCAAAAGGCTTTCTAAGGAAGTAAAGAATCATATTCTTTGCGGTAATACATCTGAAGCCTACTGTAGTAAAGCTGATTATTAGTGCGGTTAGTATCATAGTAAATCGTGTAAATCTTTTACGGTTCTTAATCTTTGGCCCTTATGCCCGAAGAATCCCGTTGGGGAGGCATAGAACGTATCTAAACGGTCATCATCTTCATATACGCTAATTGTTATACCATTCATAGTATAGACATGCCCGCTTCCTTCAAATCCTGCACCAGTAATATGATGATGCCTTAGGGTACTGCTTTCTTCCTCTTCTCCCACATTATATAAAGTGTAGGTTATAACTATCTCCTCACCCGGGTGTATATCCTGTGTAGTTCTTAGAACCCTAATACCATGTTGATGGTTTTCAATGATAGCATTAGGGTAAGAAAGTGAGTGGTTTATAAAACCTCCTAAAGGAGTCCTTATCCAACCCCCCTCACCTATTACATTTGATATATGGGTGATACCCAATCTACTACCCTCACTTATAAAGATACTTGAGAATAGGCCTAAACCTTCTACTTTAGATTCTTTAATAGTAAGTCCTTCGGGTAATGGTCTATACGTTGACATTGTATGCGTTTAAATTAAAATAATCCTTTAGATAGGGGTAACATAGATGATGCCAGCATAATCTTAGTGATTCCTCTAAGGGGATTATGGATTAAATATGGAGATTTTACTAGCATCCTTTCCTTAATCGGGATGGTCATAATCATTATCATAATTTTCATAGGTAGAGTCATTATCATAATAGTCTCTCCCACCATCAACAATAGCCCTCCAAAGGCAAACTATAAAGTTATGTATTTTATAATAAAGGTATTTCATTCTTTAATCTTTAAAAAATGAAGCTTGGGGTAATTTCAAAGGCTATAAGGACTCTTCATTACCTCCAAGCTTCTACAGGGGGATAGACCCTGTATCTTATTTTTTGTTTTTAAAACTGTCTGATATTAAAACCCAAGTTAATTTATAGTCTCCAACCTTTAAATACAGAATCAGTATAATCATCCAAAATATTAAAGAAGGTAATATATATAAAGGGGTTACTATAACCCCTATCAAATAGAATAGCCAAGATGGTATAGCTTTAACTAATGTTATATCTATAATGATATTGTGACGAATTAATGAATTAACGGCAGTCATAGATATAACATAGGATATAATCCAAGCTATCAGTATTATGTTTAGTAAATTCATATAAATTAAAAGTCGTATTCTTTTCTGATTTCCTTAAAGATAGAAATAATAAAGATAGGGTTTTTAAAAATTAATCCCGTCCTATTATTAATAGCAAACCTCGGTATATACTAACGACACTACGATACCTACTAATATAATACCTTAAGTCATAACAAAATAAGCCATGGTTAATTTTTTTCTTTCAAACGACCCTAATAACCTACCAGCTCCCTTATTGACAGTAGCCAATACTGCCCTTACTATAAACCTTAAAATGGTTGAGCCTGGGGACACTATTACTCTAACTGATATAAATACGGGAGCTTTTATAGAGAGGGGGTATTATAGATTAAGTCAGATAATAGGAGATTACAAAACCTTTACAACTATTCCCGCAGGTGATACTCAAACTATAACAGTATTACTTGAAGAAATAGCTGGGCTAGATGCTAGAACGCCAGGTGGAGCCAGTATTATAGAGGGCTTTGCAGCTATGGATAGTGGAAGTACAATAGATTTTAGAACTGCCAATGTTTACCCGGTACAAAATAGATATATTAGATTACTAGAATCTGAGTTCGATACTTATTACTCTCCAACAATGTGGGTAGATTTAAACATGAATCTTGTGGATTCTGATTCGGGCCAATATAATAGCATACCGGTATCTCCAGCTATCCAAGCGGGCTGGTATTACAAACTCCAATATAGAAATGCCTCGGGTAACCTTGTAGAAACTGAGGCTTCCCAGGCAGGCTCAGGGGGAGGAGGAACTGCCCTATCTATAACAGGTTCTAGTCAGGTGGCTGTATTCAACGGTGTTACTATTGACGCTACCTCAGCAACTGTAGATATAGTTTTCTTTGAGGTAGTTTCACCCACTTGGTCACCTAGCCTGGTACAAATAGGAGATACGGGAGGGCTTTTAGAGGAGACGGGTACAAATCAGTTTACATATACATTTACCATAAATACAACATTTGATGGTAATCCTAATATGCTAGTTAGCGGGTCAGTTAATTTTGAAGCCCCCTTAAATGCTAACCCCTATGATAGTAATAAAACAAGCATAGCTGCTATATCGGGTACTTTATATGTGAATTTCCCTTAATATTACACTTTTAAGCCCAGCTAAAAACTGGGCTTCTTTGTGTGTTATTACACCAACTCGTCTCCAGCTTCTAAAGAGTCCCTAACTGCTTCAATATAGCCGGGGGTTTCTTTAATATGGCTGTAACGAGATTTGATTATGTTGAGAGCTTCAAAATTATGTATATAGAAGGGTTGCTTGGTTATACATAGAAGGCATATAATAACTATAGGCATTTCTTTTGCCATTGTAGTATCTATGAATGGGGTATAAGCAAGGGAAGTAAAATCTATCAAATCTGAATACAGCCCCTCATTACCTTTTAAGGATTCCATAACCCTATAGTACTCAGCTATTAATCTATCAGTTTTATAGTTAGCCATTTCTTATGCTCGTCCTTCATAAAGTCTCGGTGATTTTCCCAAAAAGATAACCAGTTTGCTTCCACAAATATAGTTAACTGTACAGGCTTATCACATCTTATGATTTTATTAGTAATCTCCCTTCTGATTATATCTACTGATATATCTTTGGTTATTATAGTGTTTTCTGTCATTGCTTTTCGCCTTCATTAATAGATAAGATTAACTTGTTAGCTATTCTTACCGCTTTTTTAAAGCTATTTACTCTTCTATATCTAGTTAGAGCCCCATAACTACCTTTATCAGTATCATGTGTATAAACTATAAACTTATAGTCCTCCGTATGATTATAACCTTCTAAACGTCTGCCTACCATAACTCTAAAAATACCCCCATTAGATTTAATAGCTTTATCATAGATAATAATCTTATGACCCCCTATATCAGACCTTAATGGTTCCTTGTAGAGCCATTCTTTAATCCTTCGACGGACTGCCTTCTTTTTTACCTTCTGATATTTCATCACTATGTATACTATCTTTACCCTTTGAATACTTTTCGATGATTAAATCTTGGTAATACAATACACCCTTCATACCAAATCTATCAAACATACTCATAAGAGCATCTCTATGGTTTAGTAGGGGTCTCATAGGCTCATTCATTATGTAAACCTTATTAGGTCTAACCGATATAACTTTCATCTTTTTACCCCCAAAAGAGTTGAAGATTTCGGTTTCAAAGTTGGTTATACCTAACTTAAGTAGTCTACTACCTATTACTTTTTTAGAGGGGGGTTGATTTAAGTCATACATAACAGGTAAAGCATTAGCTATATCTCCAATCCTTGATATAACTTCTTTGGTGTATTTATGCTTCATTATATCCTTAATTTGTGATGTTTAACTAAAAGGGTATTACAGTCAACATAATCCTTCCAATCTTGAACGGAGTTATCAATTACAAGCAGCTCATTGTTGTTACTTATAATTAAAGTCAGGTCAAAATATAAATCCTTTAAATCCCCATCATCAGTACTTACTACTTTCGGTTTTAATATCATCATCCTTATATTATATCTCTTATTTAAAAATAGTAAATTAGGTATCAGAAAGATGCAATACCCAAAAAAGATATTATATGAATGTATTAGGAGTATGTGCGGGTAATGGGGTGATGGTTTATGCTATGCGTAAATATCTTATAGCTAATATTGAAAATAGAGCTGTATTTCATAGTAAACACCAAGAGCAGTGGAAAGCTAATTTTGGAGATACCCCCTTGTATAAAGCCTTCCCTAGTTTAAAATTTAAAGACCTTGATTGGATAGTGGGTCATCCCGATTGTGGACATAGTAGTATTTTATCCTACTCAAGAAAGAAATCACTGGGGAATCCTAAAGAAAATGCTTCAATGGACCTTTATATAGACGCTGTTAATACCTATAGTCCAAAGGGATTCGTAATGGAGAATCTTCCAAAACTAAAAGAGACCTTGGGTAATTTTGAGGGTATTTTTCCTAATTATGATTTAAGACTTATTGAGGGTTCAGTAACTATATTTGGAAATTCTCAGGTGAATCGAAAGAGACTTCTTATTATAGGAGTTAGAAAAAACCTTAGGGCGGCTAAAGTTTTAAAATCATTTACATTACCTAAGGCTGGAACTTACCCCATAAAAACTACCGGAGAGTTATTTGATGATATATTACCTTGGGATAGTATTAAAGATGGGCATGTAAGAGAATCTGACGACACTATTATTACTATATACGCAGGTAGAAAGATGAAAGTTTCTGATATTCAGAAGTTTTGGTTAGATAGAGCTGATGAGGGGAGATGGAAAGTTACTGATAGAAACTTTACTACAGCACCAGGAGTTTACAGGAACCTCCTCAACAAACCCCCTAACACAGTTAGAAAGGGGAACAGGGAATTTAACCCCAATGGGTTAATGATGTCCCCAAGAGAGCGGGCTATTATACAGGGTTTGCCTGACTCTTTTAAAATACATATTGACGAAAATAATCTAGGGTATTGGATTAACAAAGGAAGAACCTCAGTTACAAAGTGCCCACCTTATGAAATATCAAAATGGCTAAATCGACAAATAAAAAAGGTAAAGAAAAAAGGGTTGTTAAAGAAAAGCAATTAGTTAGAGTTAAAGCTTTAGAGGACCTTTTTGACATTGAGATTGTAAAAAGACCATTACAAAATGGTCAGTATATAACCCAAGAGTTTGAAAAAAGAGGTATATTTATCCACCACACAGCGGGTACTACTGCTGAGGGAGCAATGTCTTGGTGGGACCAAACTCCCGATAGAGTGGGTACTCCTTATGTTATTGACCGTGATGGAACTATCTACGAATGTTTTGACCCTAGTTATTGGGCTTATCATTTAGGAATAAGGGGAGATGATAACCGACTTGAGAAAGAAACTGTTAATATTGAATTAGTATCAGCAGGCTGGCTTAAAAATGGTTACTTTTATCCTCTTTACCCTAATCTTACGTCAGGTAAGAAGATACCTGAAGAGGAGATTGTAAGAACTGAGTTCAGAGGTTACAATGAATGGCATAAATATACAGATGCCCAAATAAAAAGCCTCTGTAAGTTAATCGCCAAGATTAGCGTAGACTTTCCAACCATAGAGTTACCTGATTACCTATATGATTTGTATAAATTTGACCAGACAATCATAGATGAGGCTGAAGGGGGTATATGGAGTCACGCTAATGTAAGAGAAGATAAGACTGATTTATTCCCACAACCCAACCTTGTAACCGAGATTAATAAAACACTCAAGCTTTTAAAAGGGTAGTCAAGACTATTATAATATATATACTTTTCCCTTAAAAGGAAAAGATATATTATAATAGGTATAAATCATAAAATCAGATGGGGATAAGAGAAGTAGGGGCTTGGATAGTAGTCGGTATTCTTATACTATCTTTGGGTTTAGGAGCTTATAAATACTTTAGTGATACAGAAGCTTTATCTAAGGAGGTAAATAATATTCAGTATTGGGAAACTGAAGGCTTTAAAACAATGGTGGATAGCATAGGGAAAACCTATAGCAAAGTACTTGACAGTAGACCCACCCATATTATCACTGTCCCCGAAAAAATCATTGAAAGGTTTGATAGAGAGAGCCCATTAAATAGGCAACTTATCTTAGGGAAAGATAGCTTAATACAAGTAGTGGATAGCCTAAATAAAGTAATATCAAAGATAGATACAGACTTTTTAACTAACTACCCTCAAAACCCTAAATTAATCTGGGGTAGTTTTTCAATAGATACTTTAAAATTTGATTTACTTAATACTGATGGGCTTATAAGCTCCCATCTATGGATAGCTGACTATAGCCGATATAAATATACTTGGTCACAAGGCTCCTTAACTACTGTAAGATTACCCACTAAAATTCCTAAAAAGAAGTTTATATCTTTACTCCAACACCATCTATATACTCATATAGGGTATGAAATCCCCCTACAGGCGGGATACATACAAGGGGCATACTATTTAAGTTGGAAGAACATAACCTTTGCTACTCAACTTGGGGTTACCCTTCAAAGGACTCCCACATTAGAAGCAAAAGTTGGGTTAGGATATAAGATACTTTAATGCTAATAAAGGAAAAGAAACCCGTAGACTTATTATCAAGAAGGCTTACAATAGAAGAGTTTGATATTTTAAAAAGGGCCTCTAAAGACCCCTTCTTTTTTTCCCTCTTTGTTAAAATCATCCACCCCATAAAAGGAAAGGTACCTTTCAATTTATACGAGTATCAGAAGGCTGTACTAAGAGACTTCTTACAACATAGGTTTAATATAGTTCTAAAATTTAGACAGGCTGGATTAACAGAGCTTATCGCAATGTTTTGCTTATGGTATGCTATGTACCAACCCTTTAAAAACATACAAATTATATCAATAAAGGATAGGGTAGCTAAGAGAGTATTAAGGAGGATTAAGGGTATGTACTTAAACTTACCCGACTATTTAAAACAGCCCGTAGTTAATGGTAGAAGTTCTGATATAGGAACTGCAACTGAGGTAGAGTTTGCAAATGGCTCCATAATAACTTCAATACCCACAACAGAAGAGGCTGGACGTTCAGAGGCAGTATCATTATTAGTTATTGACGAAGCAGCTATCGTAAGATGGATGGGTACTATTTGGGCATCAGCCTTTCCAACTCTATCCACAGGGGGTAGAGCTATTATTAATTCAACTCCTTACGGTGTTGGAAATTGGTATCATAAAACCTGGGTAGATGCAGTATCGGGGGGAAGCCACTTTAATGCTATAAGATTAAGATGGCAGATGCACCCCGAAAGAGACCAGGATTGGTATAATGGTATGAGTGCTGAACTTGGGGCTAGAAGAACTGCCCAAGAGATTGATGGAGACTTTTTAGCATCAGGTTTAACTGTATTCGACTTACAGGATATTAAGGCATTAGAGGATTTACTACCTGACCATAAGCCTTTAAGAACTATACACGTAAGGGGTGACTATAGAATAAAGATTTATAAAGAGCCCGAAAAAAATGAAAACTATTTTGTTGGAGGCGACGTTTCAACGGGTAGAGCTAATGATAGTTCAGCCTTTACAGTTTTAAATTCTGCGGGGGAAGAGTATGCTTCTTTTAAAGGAAAGATACCCACTTCAGAGTTAGCAAAACAAATGGGTAATATAGGGATGCTATATAACCAAGCTACAATAGCCCCAGAGTCAAATGATATTGGAGCGGCGGTAACAGATAAATTACAAGAAGATAGTTACCCCAATCTATACTACACTAAAACCTTTATAAAACAAAAGAAGCAGTCTAAGAGAAAGGAAGAAACTAAAGTTCCGGGCTGGTATACAACCAAGAAGAATAGACCTGTTATCATTGACGGTTTAGAGGAGGATATAAGAAGGCAAGATATAATTATAAAAGACCCCGACTTTATAAGGGAAGCCTATACATTTATATATGACCACTCAAATAGACCAGTGGCAATGGGTAAAGGTAAGAAAAGCAGTGCCGAAGATGACATGGAGGAACAAGTCTACTCTGACGATTCTATAATGGGTAAATCCATCACAAACTATATTAGGAAGAATCCTAAGTCAACCGTTACAGTATTACCAAAATAATGGAAGAACCAAAGAATATACTTACACGATTCACCAATGGCATTAAAGTTGGGATTGATACTTGGAGGGGTAGAAAGCCCGCTAATATTAGTCCCGCTATTACTGTTCCCCCTACAGGTGGAAGAAAATCCATCCCATCTCACCAGAACTACACTACTATAACTAGCTCTAATGAGGGCATTATATCCCCCGAGTTTATATTTGATATAATACCAGCTATAAGAAAGCTGACTATGTCAAACCCCGATGTGTCACAGGCTTTTAAAAATCTAGTTTACCTGGGTAATACGGGGCATAGGATTCATTTCCCGCCCGATATAGACCCAATTAAAGCCAATAAGATGCGGAAGCATTTAAAGGAAGCTTCTAATAATTGGGGAACGGGAGTTGCGGGTATTGAGGGGTTAGTAAGTAAGCTATTCGCTCAGATAGCTATTGGAGGAGCCATATCAGCAGAGATGATACCTTCACAAAAACTGGACAAATTAGACAACGTAGTTTTAGTAAATGTTGAAACTATAAGATGGGAATACAAATCAGGTAGGTACTGGCCTCTTCAAAAGATACCCGATACTAATGTACTTAGTAAGAAGAGGTTTGAAGGTAAGACTCATGTAAAGCTTAATCCTAATACCTTCATATATTATGGTATGCTTGGAGACCAAGACATTCCTTATGGAATACCTCCATATCTACCAGCTATGAACGCTTTAGAGACTCAAAACTTTATGATGGATAATATTAAATTCATTGTTGAGCAAGTAGGATTAGTGGGCTTCTTACAAGTAATGGTAGAAAAGCCAGAAAGAGATGTAGCAAACGGAGAATCCGATGCTAAGTATAAATCTAGGTTAGAGCAATACCTTGATGAGGCTGTAAGCAGAGTTCAAAATGGGCTAAGAGATGGAGTAAACGTGGGCTTTCTTGATGAAACAGAATTTGAGTTTCACAACCCCGCAAAGAACGCTTCAGGCATATCAGAGATATTTAAAGAGAATGAGCTTCAAGTATTATCAGCATTAAACATGGATGGAGCTTTAATGGGAAGAGACTACACTTCCGGGTTTGAAGCTGTGGGAGTAATCTTTATGAAGATGCTTTCAGAGTTTGTCACTATACAAAACATGATTGCAAGAACCCTAGAAAGAATCTATAAACAAGAGCTTCTTTTAGCGGGCTATAGATTTGAGGATTTAACGGTTGAGTTTAAGAGGTCTACTCTGATGGATGAGCTGAAGATGCAGCAAGGCAGAGAGGTACTTATAAGGAACGTAAACTCCCTATATAATATGGGGCAGATTAGCCAAGACCAAGGGGCTGAGATGCTGGGATTCAATAAACCCGACCAGAAAGAGCCCAGAGTAACTGAGGATAAGGCTAAAGAAGCTGAGCAGAAGGAGAAGGAGAAGGATGCCGAGAAAGACCGCAAAAAAGATAAAAGTAGAAAAGACGGCTCAAAGGATTCCGACTCTGATAATAAAACTAGAAAAGGAGACAGATAAAAACAATACTTACCAATATTATACCATGAAGAAAGAGCGATTTTTAGGCAAGGTAGCCTTATGTATGCCACACTCACTAATCTTAGGACACTGTCCAGAAAAGTTGACTATGGTTCAGGTAGCTCAGAAGCAAGCCCTAGAGAAAAAGGATATAACCTCATTGGGTTTATTTGATAGTGCTTCACCTAACTTCAATACCTACTATCCAGACATCACTAAGGAGGACTTAAACCCCGATACTGATAACGAATCCTTTATACACCCTATTTATAGAGCTTTATCAGAAGTAATCGTACATAGAGAGTGGAATCCAATAGACTTTAGTGCAAATGATATACTAAAGAACTCTATGGGTATGCTTAGAGGCCAGACGGTATACACTAACCATGAAATGGTTGTTGGAAATGAGTTGGGAGTTATTGAGGAAGTAGCATGGCAAGAAGGCTATACAACCCAGTCTGGAGTTAAAGTACCTGCTGGAGCTAATGTAAAGCTTAAGATTGATGGTAAATCTAATCCTAAGATAGCTAGGGGTATGATGATGTCCCCTCCTTCTATACACTCAGTATCAGTTACAGTATCATTCGAGTGGGAACGCTCTCACGATTTTGAAGATGAAAACGTTTTCTTTAGCCGATTGGGCCAAACACATGAGGACGGGGAGATGATTCGTAGAGTGGTAACTGGTATTCAGTCATTCCACGAAATCTCAACTGTACACCATGGCGCAGACCCATTTGCCCAAAGAGTAAATGATAATGGGGAGATAGTAAACCCCGAATACGCTAATAGAGTTTCAAATTCTACTGTATCTTCTAATGGGGCTACACCCACCTTTAATTATGATTACGCTCTGGACATTGTAAGAAACTCAATGCAAAAAGAAACGACACCGGCTAAATCTATTAATAATAACACACTGAAAATGAAAAAGGAATTACTTGCACTTTGCACCCTACTTAACATTTCAACTGAAGGCCTTTCAGATGAGGCAACAGTTGAAAAGCTAACCTCTACAATCACAGAATTGAAAGGAGCTAAACTTTGGGACCAAGAAGAAGTAGATGGCCTTATTGAGGAGGGTAAAACAGAATTGAAGGTTGAGGTAACTGAATTGACTGCCTCTCTTAAAACCTTTAATGACAATATTGCATTAGAGCTATCTAATAAAAAGGATGAGGTAGTTGGCCTTTTAAATAAGATTCACAATAACAAACCTGCTGAAGTTTTGTTAACCTCCCTAGAGAAATTGGATGAGACTGCTTTAAATGCCCTATCAGTTTCTTACACGGCTCAATTTGATGCCATGGCACCTTTGAATTGCGAAGACTGCGGAAGCAGCTCAGTATCAAGAAGAGCCTCTGCTGAAAACGGAGACCCGGTAAAGAAGAATAAAGGTACCCAAGACTTTAACGCAAGTCTTACTCACTACCGAGATACCGCTACCAAGACTACCTCATCTTTTATGGATTCATCAGAGGACTAAAACAAGCCTACTTATTCTATTATTATAATATCGACCTGAAAAGAAAAGAACAATGCCTTCTACATTAGGAACTCCCGCAACAACTATTATGCTCCAAGGTTTTTCAAACCACTTTACACACGTAGAGTTTGAAGCAGTGGCCCCCGTATTTAAGGGTCAACCAGTTAAACTTGATACCGCTGGAAAAGTTACTCCATACATTGCTGGGGATGACCCATCTATGCTTATCGGTATCTCACATGCTGATGCTGCTGCTGCTGAGTTAGTAACAGTTGCAACAAGAGGTTTGGGAGTAGTAAATGCTCAAGCTAATGCTGCTATGTTTGGAGGGCTTGCAAAAGTTCACTCTTACTATGCTACTAATAGCCGAGTCCTTTATATACAAGGAACCGATACTACTGACTTCAATGGCTGGGCACTTGATGCTGCTGCCGCTCAGTACGACAATATTCGGGTATTGATTAAAATGTAAGCCCCAATAAAAAGAAGAACCAAAAACGTATAATACGCCAAAGATGAATTTAGAACAATTTGCTAAGTCCAAATATGCTGACAGGATTAAATCCTCTGTAAAATCAGTTGAGTCACTAAGGAATAATCCAGATAACCCTATTGATACTACCTATAGCTCTTTTGTAAAAAAGACATGGGATATTTCAATGGCTGAGCTATTTGCTGACCTGGGAATTGAGCCGGGGGTAGATACCATCCAAAACCTCGTTAGTATGCCTGATGAGAGTGTTAGATGGCTAATTCCAGAAATCATCCGAGAGGCTTTGAGATTGGGATTAAGAAAGTCACCTATCTGGTCAGACCTTATTGCTATGGAGCAATCCATCAAAGGTACTACAGTTACAATGCCTCACTGGGAAATGAGTGATGCTACTCCTAGATACGTCGGTATTGCCGAGACCATTCCAGTAGGAGGGGTTAACTTCGGACAGAAGGACGTAACAACTCGTAAGATGGGACGAGGAATCGCTATCCCTTATGAGATTACTCAATACGTTGCCATCAACATCGTATCAATCTTTATGCAAGACTTTGGAGTTAAGCTAGGACTGGGATTAGATAATGCTTTAATTCAAGTTCTTATCAATGGAGAGCAATCTTCAGGTAGTGAGTCAGCTCCAGTAATTGGAGTAGAGGACGTACCTACTGGAATCCAGTACATGGATTACCTTAGAACATGGATTAGAATGAGCCGAATTGGCCGAAGAGCTGATACGATTATCTCAGGCGAAGCTATGGGAATTAAGACACTCGAGATGGAGGACTTTAAGCAAAGGTCACAGGGTACGACTAATTCTACGGTGGACTTAAAAACTCCATATCCAAGCCGTTCTAATTATTACATTCACGGAGCAATGCCTGCTGACCAAGCAATGGTAGTAGACAGTACTGCATCAGTTATCAAGCTTAACAGCCAACCACTGAAAGTGGAAAGCGATAAGATTGTACAAAACCAAACTGAGGAGTTCTATGCTTCTCTTACAACAGGATATGCGGTTATATACCGAGATGCCCGAGTAATCATTGATGAGTCCCTTGCCTTTGCTGCTGCGGGTTTCCCAACTTACATGGACGTAGATGCTGCCGAGCAAGTAGTATTTGAATAGACAGTTTTTTGATTGATTAAAGGAAGAGGCCCGCCCCCAATAGGGCGGGCTTTTTTAGTATCTAAAGTTTTATTTATAATCCTTTTAATTAAATCCCCTTCCGTAATCTCTTTAATTTACTAGTGAATATGGAAAGCTACCCTTACTACTACTATTATTAAGAATAAACAACTAATTCATTATCTAATTCCAAATAACTATGCCACAAGATTTCATTTACCTTAAGCTAACAGAGAAAGCTACTGTTTTTGTTGATACTACTACAGGTTTAAAACTTGTAAGAGATGTACCAGCTAAGATTACTAAAAAACAATTCGAGAGTATGAGAAATAACAAAAACTCTGAATTTAAGTCTAGACTGGGTTCTCACTTTCAACAATGCACTGAAGGAGAATATAATCAACTAATGGATAAAGCTATTAGTGAGGGGTACAAAGCTAAGAGCTCTAAAGTTGAGTCCGTATCTAATGACCCAGCTGAAGAGAGCCATGTACATGATGAAAATGAAAGCTTCGATGAGATGACTAAAGCTGAATTAGCTGCCTATATCATTGAGAATGATGCGGATGAATACCCTGGCGACTCAGCAGATGAAGTAAAGAAGCTTAAGAAGAAAAGTCACTCTACTTTAGTCGAGATGGCTGAAGAGCTTTAATATACCCCACCTTTAATACAATCCCTTTAGATGTCTGTAACAGCAAGCTTTACTTATGTAGCAACTGGTAACTCTGTGACATTTACTGATACCTCTGTAGCCGTCCCAGCTTCTGATGATACAAGCATAGTGGGATGGGCTTGGACATTCGGTGATGGTAATACCTCCACAGACCAAAACCCTAACCACATATATGTTAATGAGGGCCCCTATGTAGTACAGCTAACCGTAACTGGAGATGCGGAAGGTACAGACACGACAACTCAGACAGTAACTGTAACTTCTGAATCAACCCCAGTAGGAGGAGTTGTTGGAAGTACAATATGTTGTAGAGTACCCCCTTCATTATGCGGGTCTGCCTGTGCTAGTTTATTCGTTGAAAAATGGCAAAACTATTTAGCTAACCAAAAATCTCCCATTCTAACGGGAGCTGATATAATTGACCAAGCTCAGTGGGAGTACCTTGAGAATGTTTTTATAGGGGAGCTAGCTGTATATGAAATAATTATGGCTGAAGGTTCTAAATATATGGCTTCAACTAACCTTATATTTGACCCAGCTTCTGATGGAGGAAGTGGTACTAAGATGATTAAGACCGGCCCCGATGAAGTGGAGTGGTGGAATAATCAAGATAATCAAGTGGAGTTCTTTAAAACTATTATGACTGAGGGAGGAGCACTGGATATATACAAGGAACATTTATGTGCTACAGCAGAACGTATAGGTTTCTATGTACCATTTTGTAAAAGTAAAAACCTGGGTAACTTATTTAAGAAAGCGGGTAGGCCAAATAATACTGCTGCTAGGACTTATGTAGATTTACCACCTTGGATTAATAACTACAACTAAAAATGCCGGGACCTGTATCAGATGCTTTATGGAAGAAGTATAAAAAGATGGTGGGTTGGGGCGCAGAAAGCTTCAACAAAGACCAAGTAATATTTGCGCATCAAGACAGCAATGTAGACAGGTGGGGAGAAGATATTAATATAACTGACCCCTTATTTACCTATACTAACCTAGATGTATTAGTACAGTATAACTATTTTAAAACTTGGCCCAGTAATAAAGAAACTGAATCAGGTCAGATAGATAGACAAACTATGGTCTTTCTATTTAATAGGGAGTACCTAAGGGGGTTAGGGGGATTCCTAGATGCCCACGGAAATTTTCAAATAGAGCCCTCTGCTGACTACTTTATACACAGAGGTCAAGAGTATAGGATAGAGGGAGATACTTTAATAGCCCAAGCACAGGACGACCCATTACATGTAATGGTAATTGTTAGAAGACAAGAAGTACCCACTGGAGAGGATAGAGCTTATAATACTATAGAAGTTATTGATAGACACATAGACGTTAGTTAATATGGCAATGAAGCCCATTACAATAAAGAGGTTTGGAAATTGGGCTCAAGCTAGAAGGGCAACCTCCACTTTAGATAAGTCAATCAAGAGGGCTATAAGGTCAGCAGAAGAGAAGATTGCTAGAAGGCTTATCAAGATTGTTAAAGGACATATCCTAAGCCAAGATTTACCTTGGGTTCCTTTATCCCCCACTACAAAGAACAGGAAGGGACATGATAACGTTTACCTTGACTCAAGGTTCTACATTAATAGTATAAAGTTCTGGCAAAAAAACTATGTGATACACATAGGTATACCTAGGGGAGTAATGGATGCTGATGGGGAGGTTGAACTATGGAAGATTGCAACATGGATGGAAAAGGGCTTACCTAGTAGAAATATACCAGCAAGACCTTTATGGGGACCCTCAATAAAAGAGCTAGGAGGAGGGCCACAAGGTATGGCTAATTTAGTTAAAGAATCCATTAATAGAAAGCTCCGCCGTGAAGGCTGGGACATAACTCAATTTTAAATGCCCTTAGCTTTATCCAACAGACAAGAAAGAATAGAGAGAACCTTATTTGAGGTTATCAGGCTTCTTTTAGTTGATACGGGTTATTTACCTGATGTCACCACCTTTGCACACTCTGCTGCGGGCTCCGATGCTTACCAAGCAGCTAGAAAGGCTATACATGATTCTTCAAAGGGGTTTTGCGTTGATTTATTCGGAGTAGGAAGCCAACAAAGTAAATACCTAAAAAGAGTTCCCCGAATAGTATTAGTAAAAAGAAGATTTAACCCAAGCTTTGAAATAGGATTACCAGTAAACCCATATTTTACAGCTGTAACTGATATTGATAATATAACCCATTACACTCAACAAAGGGTAACTAATAGCGTAATAGAGGGTTTCTATGATATTATACTATCAGCTAACAGTGCAGCTTCTGATAGGATAATGAATGTTATAATGGCAAATGCCATCCCTGGTAAAGGCTATCTTCAATACCAAGATGATGCCGATGAAAGGTTTATGATAGAGTATCAAAACCAATCTGAGCAACATGATGAGGAGGAGGGAGTACATAACTATATCATCTCATATAGAATCCCCGATTTGTTCTTTGCTACCCCGATAGATATGGCTAATGTAGCTCCTATCGAGTGCATCACTCTCAATTCCCTAACTACTGGGAATAGTTTACTATCACAGACTATAATTGGAAATTGTCCGGTCTTTGCTCAAAGCCTCTATACTGATGGGGTCAATGATGTTGCCCATAACCCCACAGCCAATACCGAGGCATTTAACCCGTTTGAGACGGCAGCTTGGAGTGCGAGTGTATGGGTTAAACCAACATTTGCGGGGGCTAGTATGAACGCATTTGGCGTTAAGGGGGGCGGAGACAATTACAATAGATTTTGGTTGAGGCTTGGCAGCAACGGGTCAATGATAATTGGCTCTCACGGAACAATCATTTATGGACCCCTCATCCCAGGCGGGGGCTCACATTGGACTTCATGGAATATGTATAGTGTATCGGTTGAAGTAACGGGTACATTTACACAAACTACAAAAATGTACTTTAATGGGGTTCTAATAGACACAGAGGTCGGCTCAAGATATAATTATAATTTTCCCACTACCCAGTTAGGAATTGGCGCACAGGCCGCAGGTAATGGAGGTATCATTGGCTATTCTACACAATTCGTATTCACAGAGAATCTTGTACCAGAGAGTGAGTGGTTAGCCCTTTATAATGGAGGGATTGGAGATAATCCCGAAAACGTTATAACTAATCCTCATAGCATCTATAAAATAGTAGAAGCTGCTGGAACAGTAACAGGTAGTATAGCGGATTCACTGGGAGTGCAAGACTTAACGATGTCGGGATTTGTATTACCATTTGGAGTAAACGAAGAATCACCATGACCTTTAACAAATCACTACATAGCTGGGCCTTCCTACTTGAAAGCGAGTACGACCCAAACAATATCACCCTATCACATTACGAGGTTAACACTATCACTTTGAAAGAGGTGGGAGAGGACGAGCACATAGAATACAGAAACCTTGAATGGACGGGAGACATTTTACCTGAGCTTGATACTTGGGTTATATTTCAAAATCCAGCGGATGCCGCCTCATTTTTAAGAAACTCCGTGGTATAAAGATAAAGCTTAATTATTCTGAGCGGGTATGATACGACACTAAAGTTTCAAGTAATGAAACTAAAATAGGAAGGAGGGGGTAATGGGCTACTATTTAATAATTCTAATGAATTACATTCAAACTATACCCTTATCTCTCAAATCATTATTTGAACCTAAGATAAGTTTATTATACGTTATAGTATTATCAATAAGTATGGGGGGTATTATCTCGGTATTTGAAACTTGGGTTTGGGACCCATATTGGACTTTTCTTTTCCTTATAGGGGTAAGAGTTTTTGACATCATTACAGCTATAGACCTTTCTATTTATAGAGGGGGCTCATTTGAAACAAAAAAATTAAAGAAAACTCTTATTGATTGTTTATTCCTAATGATATTTTTAGGTATACTACATGACCTACCTTTAATAAACCAAGAGTACGGAATAGCCGAGATGGATAGCACTTTAAAGGTATTCCCAAAAATACTCTATATATACGTTTTATTGAATCAAATAGCCTCAGCAGCAAAGAACGCAGCTTTAGCTAATCGCATATCTGGTAAATTCTCTGAGTACATACTAAAGTACATTGATAAGAATAAGGACATTCTTGATACTTTAACAGGGGACAAAAAGTAACGGTAAACGATACTAACTCATATTATTCTAAATTGACACAACATGCCTAATACAGCAACGGTAAACGTAAACATCCTTGATTTATCCTTTTCAGTATCTCAGATTACTAAAGGGATTGTTTTTATGGAGGGCATAACCGAAAGAGGCCCCATTGCAAATCCTAACCAGGTTTTTAGAAATTTTAACCAATTTCAACGAGTATACGGGGGACTTTTATCAACCACAGACTTTCCACATCTTGCTAAAAGAGCTTTGGATGGAGGCGCTGCTCTAAGAGTATCAAGAATAGCTCACTATACAGATATTACTGACCCATCAACACTTACTGCCCTTAAAGCAGATTTAGCCCTTACTACTCGCATTGTATTTGATGCCGCAATTGTAACAGGTAATACATATAATGTTATAATAGATGGCGTACCAGTATCAGTACCATTTAATACGGATAATGATACTACCCTAGCTGATATTGCTACAGCAATCACCGCATTGGGAAGTGTAAACACTGCTTACGTTAGAGTGCCACCTTCTACCTCTGGAACAATTATTGTTATTCCAGAGGATGCTACTAACGTTTTATCTATGGGATTAGGTAATGCGGGAGAGATTACAGGAGGAGCTACCCAAGCTGGGGTAACTAAGAATACTCATGTGGGTATATTGGATGAACACGGAAACTTAATATTCTCAGCTTTCATTAAATATGAGGGAGCTGATTACAACAATGTTACTGTACATATTTACCCTGCTTCTAACGGAAATGCTAATGCCTTTAATTTAGGCGTACAGCATACTACTGATTCAAATTTGAATGAGTCATATCCAAACCTATTGATTATCGGTTCTCCACAAGCTGCTATCTCTCATTATTTAGACGATGTAATTATAGGTAGTCAATTAATTGATATTACCTATGGAGACCTAAGCTCCTATACTCAACCCGTAAGACCAATGAATCAAGCTAAGCAATTTAATGGCGGCTCAGATGGAGGTACGGTAACAATACAGGATTACGTAGGAGATTCAGTGGGTACTGGTTTACATACCTTTGACCCATACGATGATTCGATGGTAGTAATGGCACCAGAGATTAGTGATTCAATATTTAACCAAGCAGGTTCAGTATATGCAGCGGGTAGAAGGGATTTACAATTCTTTGCTCACCTACCTAATGCAAGCACCACAGAAACAGCTCTAATATCCGCAAGAGCTACCACTGCTATTGACACACCTTATGCCTCAATATTTGCGGGAGGTTTAAAAGTAGTAAACCCTATAACAGGACTTACAGAAAATATCTCTGAACTGGGAGACGTTGCCTACCTATCTACAAGAGCTGAACATGCTTATGGAGCTTGGAGGTCATTCTCTGGACCCGAGCTTGGAGTAATGGGAAATGTAGTAGGAACGCTTAATAACTTTGGAGGACAGGGACAGCAAGCTTCCCTTAATGCACTGGCAAACCGTGAGATTAACATGGTAGTAGACCGCTTTAATAAAACCCTATTATGGGATTGTTATTCGGGACAACAATCATATTCTAAACTATCTCAAAACGGGGTTGTAAGATTACTTATATTTATTGAGAAATCTTTAAGACCTACTCTTGAAAGATACCTACAGCAGCCTAACGATTTTGGTTCTTGGAAACAACTTGCGGGTGAAGTAACACCTTTCCTAGATTATCTTAAGTCTACTCAAGCACGAGCTCTATTTGACTATAAGTGGGACGGAGACCAAGACAAAACTAACCTAGATGACTTATCAGTTAACAATGCTACTGATGTGGGGCTGGGTAAATACAAAGTTGACCTCTATCTTAACATTATACCAGCAATGGTAGAATTAACTCTTAATATTACTGTTACACCAAGCAATATCAGCTTTTCCAGTAATTAATTAGCCCCCCTTTAAAAAAATAAGTAATGGCCCAAATACAGAATCCAAAAAAGAAGTTTCAATTTGATGTTGCTATCGTAGGTATGAACTCCTTTTTATGCCAGGAGCTCACACTACCTGACATGGAAATAGAATCAGTTGCCCATGGTGATTACAACCATGATGTAAAAACAGGAGGTAGAGTATCTTTTGGAAACTTGGTAATAAAGAAAATCTCTCCGGCGGAAACAAACGACAGTATGGTCTTTGACCGTTTAAGAATTATACAAGATGCTTATAGCACTGGGGGAGCCCTTCCGCAAGATTATAAATTTGAGATTATAGTAACTCACTTTGCACCTGATGGATTTACTGTAACTGACCGTTATCAATTAAATGGTTGCTGGCTTGCTAAGCTTAATGGCATAGACTTAAGTAGAACTGCCTCTGATAATACTATGGAAGAGATTGAGTTTAGTGTAGATAGAATGAATAAGATAATCTAATCTCCTTTGTAGTAACTTTTTACTGACTATTAATGAATAAGGGTAGGTTTTTTAAACTTTACCCTTTTTCAGTTTAAACAGTAAAATATAAAAAAATGAATAAAGAGAAGTTTAAAGTACCCAGTGGTATTACCATATCCATTAGAGAGATGAACGGGGAGGACGAGATAGCTCTTTCTGAAAAGCAAACTATTGAAGCGGGTAACCAATTAAATATCTTTATATCAAGGGTTGTAATAGGTACTGATGTAGATTTAACTACAGATGAACACCCTAATAAGACCCTGTATACAGAAGAGGATATTGCTCTATGGCCTTTAGCTGATAAATACTATGTTGCTTTAAGAGCCCGCATCTTATCATTGGGAGCCATGATGGTTTTCAATTACCGTTTTAAAAGTGAAAGCCACCCTAATCCTAAAGGGGCTGAATATAGAGAGGACTTAAGTAAATTTGTTGGAGACCTTGACAATTGGGATAATCTAACCCAAGAGGAGAAAGACAATATAGACCCCGTGGCTGTTAGACCCTATCCTCAAGGTTCTAAAATGGAGTTTGAATTTGAAACCCGTAGTGGTAAAAACATTCAATGGTCACTTCTTTCATCTTATGGGGAAAAGAAGATACTACGTAAGCTAGATTCAGGCGTAAATAAGAACGATGACTTTATCTCTAGGAAACTAAAAATTGATAGAGGGGAAGGTAACTACCAACTAATTGAAAATTTTAGGGAATTTACCAGTAGAGAATTATCAGAGTTAAGAGCTCAATTTGAAATGTATGATACAGCCTTTACAATGCCTGTAGAGGTTACATCGGAGTCCAGTGGAGAAATTGATATATTACCAGCAGTAGCATTAGAAGAGTTTTTTTTTCCAACGACCATTATATAACGGTAGACATCGTTATTCTTTCAGACGCCGGCCTAAGCTTTTCAGAAACAGAGTTTCTAAATATGCCAAGGAGCCGGCGTTTGCAGTATTATAAGCTCATTAAGAATCTTAATGAGGCAAGAGTTAAACAAATAGAATCTAAAAAATCAAAGTAAATGGGTTTATTTGGGGGTTCAACCCGTATGGGCATAGGCTTAACAGTAACACTAAGAGACCACTTTTCAAAAAGGGCTACAGCTGTAAAGGCTAGTATGAATGGAATGGCTGCGGGCTTATCATCTATAAGCAGAGCCTCTTCAATGGCAATGATGACCTCTGGTGCTGCTATGGCAGCTGCTGGGGGTGCTGTGGTTATGGGGTATGCCTCAATGGTAAAAGCTGCTGCCGAGTATGAACATACTTTAAAAGCTGTACAAGCCGTAACTGGAAGTAGTGTTTCAAGTATGGGAGAGCTAGATGCTAAAGCTCAACAAGTAGCGGGTAATACTGTGCATACCTTACATCAAGTAGCAGATGCCATGAAGTTTATGGGTATGGCTGGTATGAGTAAGACCGAGATAATTCAGACAATGGATTCAGTATCGGCTTTGGCAGAAGCAACAGGACACGTTTTATCAGGTAAGGGAGGCTCAGCGGATATTATGACTAACATCATTAGAGCTTTCGATTTAACTGCTGACTCATCAGAAAGAGTAGCGGACATTCTTGCTAAGGGCACTCTATCAGCGAATACAAGCTTATTTGATATGGGAGAAGCCATCAAATACACCGCAGCAACTGCGATGGACTTGAATGTTGGATTAGAGGAAACCACCGCAATGATTATGGCGATGGGTAATGCGGGTATACAAGCTTCAATGGCAGGTACTGCTGTTGAGAATATGTTAAGGTATATTACAACAGCGGCATCAGGTAGAGCAACTAAAGGAGATGTTTGGGCATTAGCTCAACTGGGTATGAGCCCTAAAGACCTTCAAGACTCCAATGGTAATTTAAAGGAGATGGGAAGCTTACTAGCTTTAATAAAAAAGAGGGCAGTAAGCTTAGGAACAGTAGATAGACAGGCAGTATTCCAAGAAATATTCGGAGTAAGGGGTAAGAGAGCGGGCTCACAATTAATTAGAGCTTTAGGGGATTATAAAAGCTTTCTCGGTGAACTTAAAGATATAGAGCCAGGGTATGCTTCTAAAGTTGCTGAGGAGAGGAGAAATACTATAAAGGGTGACTTACTACTTCTTGCTTCGGCTTGGAGTAAATTCCAAGTAGCTGCCACCAATGCTCTATACTATGTAATCAGACCTCTACTGTTCTTAACAAGAATGATAGTAGAATTTGGTAAAGCTATCCTAGAGATTCCCTACTTAGGTACAATATTAGCGGGGGTTGTTGTTACAGCTGGGGCTTTATTAGGTATCTTTGGAGGTATACTTATGGTAGTAGGAACTATGGCTTTTATGTTTAATCAATTAAAGATAGCTGTAGTTTCTCTAAGAGCTGTAGTTGCTGCTGCTAATATTGCTTCTCTTATTGGGTGGTCTGCTAAGATAGCTGCTGCCAGAGTCTACTTAGCAACCCTTGGAAAGATTGCAGCTGGAGAGGTTATGACATCAGCTGGCGGGGGAACTGCGATGCTAACAAAAGCAGGTAAGTTTACTAAAGGCATAGGTAAATTAGGAATATTACAAACCTTAGTTCTATGGGGAGGAAGAATTGCCAGAGGGTTTATGATGATTGGTTCATTCCTGTTAGGGCCTCTTCTGGCAGGGCTATCGGGAGTAGCAGCAGTCCTAGCCCCATTTGTGCTTGGTATACTGGCAGTAGTTGCGGGAGCAGCAGCACTCTACGCTGGGTTTAAAGCTCTTGCCTGGTGGATTGATTCAAAGACTGAAGATAACTCAGTTGACAGGAGTTGGAACTTAGAGGGGATGGAACAAGTATCAGCTAAGGACTATTACAATAACCCCGATGCCTTTAATAAAAGCGAAACTGTTATAAAATATAACCCCACTGTAGACCCAACTGAAGTTGAGCAATTAGGCGGAAGTGAGATAAATGTATACATTGATGGCTCTGGAGTTTTAAAGGAGAAAATTGATGCGGGTAGTTCAAAAGATATTTACGCTGAATTAGGAGAATAATGGCATCAGGCATAGTAATAGTAGACATAGTAACAAGGGATGAGATACAACTTCAAAATGTACCTAAGCTTGTAAAGCATAAAGCAAAAACTAAGCACAATGTCATTAGGGCAATGGGGGCTAATAATCCTAAGTACCATTATACTGGAGCTGAGGACTTATTATCTTTTACTACCACCTTTTACTGTGACGATGCGGGAAGAGCTGATGTAGTTGAAATTTGCAGAAAGATGGAGGCTTTAACAAAGAATGATGGGTATGCGGGAAAGAAACATGAGGTTTTGCTTGTATGGTATGGCCCCTTATATAGTAACCATAGATTTCTTTTTATGGAGGTGGAGTATACTTGGAAACAATTTAACGGGGAATATGATGGTTATCCAATGTGCGCAGAGGTCAGTATGAAATTTGCAAGAGTTACCACAGGTAACCTTACACATGATGAGATAAGAACAACTATAACTCCCACCTAAATAATTATAACATGTCAATTAATCTTCGTATTGATAATCCATACTCACGAGGTACTATCTTTAGCTTCTCAGGTGGGGACAAGTTTTTCCGTAGAACTCCCATAGACTATATCCAAGGTCCAACGGATATGATTCACTTAGTACAGACTCAAGACACCCTATCTAACTTATCTTATAGATACTATAATAATAGTAAATATTGGTGGGTTTTAGCTGATGTAAATAAGATACATGACGTATTTGATATAGCAACTGATTGGGCAGGTAAAAATATAATAATACCCGATATGGATAGGGTTCAAGCCTTTTACATAACAAGATGAGCTATTCTGAAATAAATCCCCAAGGTTATGCTTCCCCTTATATTAAAGCTTTTTTAAGTGATGGTACTGAAGTAACACTTAATATAGTTAGCTTTGAATATAAGTACGCTGAATCTAAGGATGATATTTGCCTTATCGAATTAGAATATGATGACCCTTCTATAGTAGATAGGAGGGGCTTTCAAGAAGATGTAGAGTGGACAGTCAGATGGGGCTATATAGGAGGAAAAACTGCAACCCGAAAAATTTACCTTAGGGAGATAAACCCAAGCTTTACCCGTAAGGGAGTTAAGATAAAAATAGATGCAACTTGTAAGGGCTCTTATTTAAAAGAGCGTTCAGAAAAAAGAGTCAACAAGAACAAAACCCTTATACAGGTTGCTGAAACTATAGCTTCTGATAATGGACTAAATATAGTAGGCCCAAAGGCACTATATAAAACGGAAAATGGAGAAGTATTCGGGTTAGTATCTACAACAAAGGATATAGCAACACCCACTTCAGAAAACCTAACCGTAGAGTTAGAGTTTGCTAATGAAGATGAGCCGGCTGTACTTAATCAAAACAGCTACGATAGAAGCCGAGAACTTAAGGATATAACAATTACACTGGGTGAACAGAAGCTGGCGCAAGATAATGCCCGCTCTCAGAGTACACACTTCTTTATAGTACACGCTGATTATCTACAGGGTAACTTTTCAGAGATAGGTTTACTAGAGGATATGGCTTCCAAAGAAACTGGAGGACCCGTTGTAGTAGAGACCCGAGATGATGATTTAATTATAAAGAAGAGGCCACTAGACTCACCCCCCGTTAGAATCTTTAAATACCAAAGAGATACTAGAGACCTTCTATCTTTTAAACCAGAATCAAAAAGCCAATCCAAAAAGAAGAAGGCTTCTAATACCAACGTTGGGGGTTGGGATATGGATAAAAAGAAATACGTTGAAAGGAATGTAACAGAGGGTTCAGACGAGCAACCAAGATTGGGGGATGAGATAGAGGGCAGCCCAAGAAAACTTCTACCAAGAAGGGGAGACGAATATGGTTATGTAGGTAATGCCGACTTAAGAACTGCCCCAGGCTTTATAATAGAGGACCAAGTAGTTAACTTTGTAGAGGGTACTGACTATAATACAGGCGAAGCTGCTTCTATGCTAGTACCAGAGGCAGCTGTGGATGATGGAGATGTAACAAATGACCAGATACTTATAGTGGGTAGAGATTACCTTAATGCTGCCCCAGGCGAGGACCTTATAGATATACAGTATAATGATGTAACGGGATTAGATTTCTTTATAGAGCAGACTACAAGTATTGATAATACAGCTGTTATACTTCCCACTGGAGGTATTATAGATATGCACAGCTATATAGAAACTGTTGAGGATTTAAAATCTGATGATGCTAACCAGGCTAAGAATGAGAGGTCTAATGCTGCTATGGATATGAACCCCGGCACCCTTACAGCTGAGGGTGACCCCAGTATAGAAACTGGACAAGTTATTACAGTAGTTGGAGTGGGTAAAAAATACTCAGGTAACTATTATATAACGGAAAGTAAACATAAGATAGTTTCTAACAACGGGTACATAATGACTATTGTTTGTAAAAGGAACGCTAAAAACTCTACTGGTAATGCTGTAGGAACCAATGCTTCCCTAGAACAATTTGTATATGCCAAGAAACTCGAGAACAAACAAATTGTTACACCAGGCGGAGAGGATGGACCTACTCTTATGATTACTAAATACTTTAATGCTGCCACTGACGGATAATGGAATACTTAAGAAACTTTATTAAGACCCTTAAAACTAGAGGGCTTGAAGCTTTAGGAAGATACTACTCTACTTACCCAGCGTTTGTATATGATAGAAAGGACCCAGAATATAGGGGCCGCTTAAGATTAGTTATCCCTATGCTAACAAGGGATAGGCCTTCCAATACATGGGCTTTACCAAAAACATTTTCAGGTAATGGATATGGGGCTCAAACTATACCAAAGAGCGGGGATTTAGTTTGGGTATCTTTTAGACATGGAGACCGCAGATACCCAATATGGGAATATGGGTATTTTGGAAATAAAGAACCTGAGGACAGTACATTAAGTCGTTATGATAACCACTGGTTTAAAACTCCAGCTGGAAGTATGGTAGAGATTGATGATACTAAAGGAGAGGAGGAGATTAGAGTAACCCATCGAAGTGGGGCAAAGCTGATATTTTCTAATGAAGGATTATTAGTAGAAACCTTGGGTAGTGTAGATGTAGTGGCGGGGACAAGTTCAATAAGTATTGATAGCTCTAACATTAATATTGATGCGAATGGGGCTCCAGTATTTGTTAATGGCCCCCACGAAGTATTATATTCAACTATACCCGGGGCAACAGCTATAACTAACGTTGCTCAGATAGGAGTATCTAAAACCGTAAAAGTAGGACCATAATGCCTTGCCCAACAGCTAACCTCCCCCTTTCAGTTAATCAGTTAGTATATCTACTGAACCAATATCCCTCTGACCAGATTGCAATAGCAGCAGGTATACTACAAGGTTTAGTATCTACTATCCCAACTGTACCTACTCAACCTGAACCACCTGAGTTTGAACTCCCACCGATTACATCTCCAACAGCTTTAGTAAATAGCCTATTATCCTTAACCCGGTCAGAACTTGATTTAGTTATATCGGAGGTACTAGAGAATAAGTTATTGAAAGCTTTGGAGGAAACTCCCGAGTCTATAAAATCCATACTTACCTCACAAGCTAATCAAACAACTGCATCATTAAAGATAACAGCAGTAAGAGTTATCCGTAAGAAATTCGGAATCTCCCTCCATAGTAATATGGATTTAAGAAGTATAGTTAATGAGTGGACAGCTAGGGTGGGAGTATGCCCCGAAGTTGCAACGGATTGTCCAATCTTAGCAACAACCATGGCAGTAGCAACTGCAACTATAATGGCTCAAGATGCCGTAATCTTAGCTCAAAATATAGCTGACCAGTTAATGACAGCAGCAGAGTTAGTTGCACTTCTTGGTTCATCAGGTGTAACGGGATTCGGAGGACCCTTAATAGCAGCAGAAGCAACTCAAGCAGCAGCAATGATTGCACAGGAAGCTCAGACTATAATTATAGAACAGGCTACAGTTCAAATGTTAGCCTTAATTGAAAATGTACCGTGCTAGATTAACAACACTATAATAACCTTCTATTATATAGCTAACGATGAGTTCTCAAAACTTAACAAATGACCCAACTCTTCAAAATTGGATAGGTAGGGGATTAATATTTCCAATTACATTAACTCACGGTAAACCCCCTATAAGTTCGGGGTTTGATATGATAAGACATTCATTAGATAATGTATTAGCTTGGTCAGTGGGAGATAGAATGATGCTTGGAGAATTTGGTTCTATGCTATATACACTACTTCAAAGACCGAACGACCAAGTATTATGGGCTTTAGCTAGAGAGTATATAATAGATTCAGTACAAAGGTGGGAGAAAAGAGTAACCCTATTGGAAGCTAACTTTACTATTATATCTGAAACAGAATTAAGTATTGAATTGCGTTATAAGCTAACTAACTCTGAGTTGGAAAATTCTTACATATACCCCTTCTACTCACACATAACAACATAACATGGCTTTCTTTTCAAATAACCCTTGGGTTGGGTATTTAGAGAGAAGTTACCAACAGGTAAAAGCTTCTTTACTAAGTAGGTTAACTATCTCTAACCCAGAAATTACTGACCATAGTGAGGGCAACATACTAATCATTATCATTGGTATGTTTGCTGGTGTAGTAGAACAACTTAACTACTATATTGATAACATGGCTAGAGAGGCCTTTATCGACACTGCTAGATTCTTCTCCTCTATGGTCAGGTTAGTAAGGATGCTTGATTATAGAATCAAAGCTAAATTTGCGGCATCCGTTACTCTTACTATATATTTAGAGGACGGTTCAGGCAATGCCCAACCAGCTACGGGAACTCACTGGTTTCCAGTGGGTACCATGGTAAGAACTTCAGATGGAACAGAGTTTAGGTTTACCGAGGCAATACTTATACAAATAGGAGATACCCAAAGGTCTGTAGGAGCATCCCAATATATATTAGTACCCTCAACTGTATTGGGTAATACTACTGGAGCTGCTAATGAGATATTTATAATAGGTAGTGATTATGTTCACCAATCCATATCAATAGTTATCAATGCGGATATATGGGAGGAGCAATCTACTTTAGGATTATCGGGTCCACTAGACAAGCATTTCATAGTAGACATAAACGCTAGCTCTGAAGCCTATATACAATTTGGGGATGGTACTTTTGGAATGATACCCGCAAGCCCCCACCCAGTACAGGCTACATGGAGAGACTCACAGGGTGCTGCTGGAAATTTAGTATCTACTTCTACAATAACAGAATGGGGAACACCCCCTACAGTACCAGGCGTAACAATTGCCCTTATAACCAATGATTTAAACCCAACGGGGGGTTCAAATTATGAGGGTATAGAATCTATGAGATTTAGGGTTCCTTTATCAGTAAGAACTTTAGATAGAGCAGTTACACCCCAAGATTATGTAGACATCACCCTACTTGCACCGGGGGTAGCCAAAGCCGGTATACATTTTTGCTGCGATGAGGGTAGCTGTATACATCTTTATATAGCCCCAATGGGAGGCGGGATTGCTCAAATTCCACTTATAAACCAGACAGAGACTTATATCCAATGCCGTAAGATGGTAATGGACCTGGTATGTGTATCAGCTGCTGGTATAACACCTGTACCATTACTTCTTAATGTTAATGCCAAGAATGGAGTTGATATAGTGGATTTAGAAACCACTATACAAGCTAAGCTTGACACTGACTTTGGCTTTGAAAATAGTGATTTGAATAGGGGGGTATATCTATCAGATATATATCAAGCTGTGGATTCAGTACAGGGGGTAGAGAATCTTGATATACCTTGGATAACAACTAGACCTTATGCTAGACCCTATGACCATATTAACCAATTAATTTGGACAAGAATAACCACTCCTAATAATACCACTATACATAACTGGCAAATACAATATCAAGGTGGGGCTCTGTTTGCAATATGGAGAGATACTGTATGGCAAGGGTATGCTACTATAGGAATACCTTATACAGACCTTAACAATTATATAGAGTTTACTATATCATTAGCTCTGTACTCCCCGGGCAATACTTGGAAACTTAGAACCTACCCATACAGTGGTAACCAGCTTATAGATGATAATACAGTTCCTATTTTAGAGCCCACTATAATTGTAACTCCATCTTCAGCTAACGACTGCTTACAAACTTGCTAAATGGCTTTACCTTCATTTTCAGATTGGTTTTTTAGTAAGCTACCCTTTATCTACAAGGAGAATGATACCTATGTAGATTCCAACGGGGAGGGCTTACTAGAACGTTACCTTGAGATATTCGGATTAGAGATTGATGATGGGCTACAAAGTCAGATAGATGACTACCTTGATATAGTAGACCCAATACTATGTGAACCCCAGTATTTAAGACATATATCTTATACACTAGGAACCCCACCTGATTTCTTTCAGAATGAGGCTCAGTATAGAATATTACTAGCTACCATTGTTAGTATTTACAAGATAAAGGGAACTCTAAAAGCATTACAAGCTTTAGCGGGATTATTTGGATTTACCGTTAATATAATCCCGATTTTACCTGACTGTACCAGGTATGATAAAGGAGTAAAGGTAATATATGATGATGGGTTAATCTATGATACCTGTTGCTTACCTTGTAAGTATTATAATTTACTATGGAGCCAATACCCATGTATTGGACCCATACCCCCTCCTTATACTATCGGTGATATAAATACACCAGAGAATATAGCTTTAATGGAAGCTATACTATGCTTCCTTATGCCTCTACATGCCCGTTTACAATCAATTCAAGACACGGTATTTGTATGCGAGTTCATTGGGGTAAGAGTACTGGACCAGGTAATGATACAGATAACTGATATACTATTATACGATAATAGTGAGCGTTATGACGCAACAAATGATTACGATTTAGGAAACACAACAACAATCTATTTATAAAATGAGCGCACTCAATGATAACTTAAATACCTCAATAGAAGGTTATATTAGAGTCTATATGGGGGATGCCTTAGTATGGGAAGGCCCTAATGCTGTAACGGCAACCGCACCTGAAATAGTGACAACCACTTTAGGGGGTGTAAGTAACTGGTTAAATAATATATCTCCAGCTGCTTCATCAGTAATATTAGCCTTTGGAGCAAACCATACGGTTACTTTTCCAGCAACAAACCAAGTAAGATTTACAGCAAGCTTTGATGGACCTTCTTTTAATGGTACCTTTGATGAGTTAAAATTATCTTCCTTATCATTGGGAGACTTTTCAACAAAGACTGGGCTATCCATTACAAAAACCGCTTCACAAATTATGTATGTACAGTGGGACTTAACTATTACCGTAGCATAATAAACTAATAACACCTTTTTAAAATGGCACAAAAAAGATTTCATAATTACCAAGATGCTGTAGAAAGCTCAAGACTTGGAAATAAGTTAGCTCAGATGATACCTCCAGGTAGGTATGGGGGCTTTAATACTTTTAACCCCACAGCTGGAACGCTAAATTTTGGTATACAGCATACAACAAACCCCGCACATAAGACTACTATTAACCCAGGCTCACCAGCTCTAAATAATAACCTCGGTTTATTGGTAAGTAACCAAGGAACCTTTATAGAGGAGGATGCTGCTATTACTGGACTATCAGTTGGAAGTAATGCGCTCAATTCTTTTACACGATACGATGTTCTATATGTAGAACACGAATATGTAAACATAGTAGGAGGACAGGCTGCAATCTA
>TARA_R110001599_G_scaffold138302_1_pt1 | contig 30840 bp, 36 predicted proteins | sample TARA_R110001599 | Tara Oceans TARA_R110001599 (sample SAMEA4398360) | marine metagenome | biome: Polar Biome; feature: [MES] marine water layer (ENVO:01000295) within the mesopelagic zone...; material: water (ENVO:00002006), including particulate matter (ENVO:01000060) such...
CTGAAGCCGAACAACGCTACTACGCGATGCTGGACGAACCAGCTATGGCAGCATAACTTAAACCAAATTGCCTCCGACAATCTCGGAGCGGTTCAAAGCGTCATCGACGCCCACCGGCAATGAAGGGCAGACAGCCTTATTAGCCGTTCCATTGCTGACCGTGGGAAGAGCGTTCAGAGCCGTCGCCTGATCAACGATCAAGTCGAGATAAAAAAGCTCATGTAGTCGTGCCTGCACCATTTCGTGCAAGTCTTATTCGATCTCTTCCGGTGTTGTCGTTTGGTGCCCACTTTCAAAGCGATCATGATGAAAGCCCACAAACCATAGAAATACAGGTAATGCACAAAGCGGCGATCAGCGTATCGCAACCAGGGACGAGCGATCACCGTCGAAGGGAACAGGCCGGAAATGAGGAAGAATTCAGGCATGCGAAAGGGTGTCGCGAACGCGATCACATAATGAAGGAAACCGATATCGCCGGTATGCCTACCGGTGTTGTAAGCGGCATACATCATTACCACCAAGATGATCGAAACACCCTTCGCAATGTCCACCCAAGCCATACGCTTCGTAAGGGTCATTTTGGCTCCAGGGCCGAGCGCGCATTCATCTCGTCATGGCGCTTTCGGATTTCGTCCGGCCATCTGCTCTTGAGATAGGAAAGCACGGCGATGATTTCTGCATCACTAAGTAAATCTTCATAAATCGGCATTGCCGATTCGTAGTTCTTCAATTTTGCCGCGGCGACTATTCCAAATTTCGTGATCTCGAAGAGAATTTCATCCGAATGGTGCCAAGTGTGACCAGTCTCATCATGCGGCGGTGCAGGCATCAACCCATCGGGTCCCGGCGAACGCCAATCCGCGACTTGCCCTTCCAATTCGACGCCATGACAGGACGCGCAATTGTCAGCATACAGGGTTTTCCCCAGTGCCAAAACGCCAGGATCCTGTGGCTTTAGAAGACCCGTCTGAACTTCATTTCGTTGCGAAGTCACCACAATCGCAGCGATGGCAAAACCGAGGATTGCGACAAAGATCGTGCCATACAATATTTTAGTCCGCACGGTCGCCTCACACAACGATTAGCCGGGAGCCCGAAGGCACCCGGTCATAAAGGTCAATAATATCCTGGTTCATCAGCCGGACACAGCCGCTGGAGACCGCCTTGCCGATCGACCAATATTCGGGCGAGCCATGTATGCGGTAAAGCGTGTCATTGCCACCCTGGAAGATATAGAGCGCACGGGCACCCAGCGGATTTTCGAGTCCTGGTGGCATGCCACCGTTGTCAGCGCTCCACTTCTCCAATTCCGGTTGCCGCTCGATCATCTCGGTGGGCGGAGTCCATTTTGGCCATTTCTGCTTCCACTGTATGCGACCATCACCCGACCATTCAAAGCCCTGCCGACCAAGGCCAACGCCATAACGCATGGCTTTGCCACCCTCCTGGACAAGATGAAGGTAGAACGTATTGGTATTCACTATCACTGTGCCTACCGGATGAGGGCCATCATACTCGACCTGCTTGCGCCAGTATTTCTCCGGTACCTTAGCCAAGTCGACTGCCGGAATGGGGAATCTTTCTTCCGGCATTGGTCCGTACATGGCCAGATATCCAAGGGATGGGCCCTTGGGCTTGAGGGGCTCCTGCAGTGAGTCAGTTGTGGAACAAGCTTGCAGAGCCAGAGCCGATAGGCTGCCCGCTCCAGCGATGAATTGGCGCCTGTTCATTATTTGCCAACCTTGAAGAAAACTGCGGGAGTTCCATCAGATCGGCTGTTGAACGAGTAGACAATATAGTTTGTCTCTGAATCCTCGCCCATACCGAGTGACCCCATTGGCATGCCTGGGGTCGAAATACCTGAGACGTCTGGTCGCTCGGTCATCAGTTTTTCGACCGCCTCGATCGGCACATGGCCTTCAAGCACATACTTGCGTTCACCGCCAATCGAGGCGGTATGGCAAGCCTCGAGATCGCTGGGCACACCTGCCTGCGATTTGATAGCCGAGAGGTCGTCCATGTTCGTGGTCGTGACGCTGTAGCCGGCCTTTTCCAAGGCTTCAACCCAAGCCTGGCAACACCCGCACCAAGGCGTTTTGTACACCGTGACCTGTTTGTCAGCGTTCGGCGTTTCGGCGAGCGCAATCGAGACCGTTGCGGTAAGCCCGATGAAAAACGCCACGGCAAATGAGGTGAGAATTTTGGTCATATCGGTTGTCTTTCGGATACTTGAGGAATTTGTCTTGGCAAATAGGGCGCAGGATTGGAAACAACCCTGCGCCAGCGCCCTTCTGCAGTGAGCCTGAGAAAACTATCCGTTCACCGGTGTTCCCGAAGGCGCCGGAACACAGTGCCGCTGGCGCGCTTTCTGGTACATCACAATACTACCACCTTTGAACCGACCGGTACCCGTTCATAAAGGTCCTCGACATGTGCATTGATCATGCGAATGCAACCGTTGGAGACTGATCTTCCAATGGATGAAGGTTGGGTCGTGCCATGAATTCGGTAGTAGGTGTCGCGCCCGTTTCTGTAGAGATAAAGTGCACGCGATCCGAGTGGGTTTCGGGGACCACCCGGCACACCTTTTGCATACTTCGCGTATTTGCCAGGTTGACGCCGGATCATGTTCTTGGTTGGTGTCCAGCTCGGCCATTTTGCCTTGCGAGCGATGTTCGCGGTGCCTTTGAATGTAAGGCCCGCCCGGCCGACCCCGACGCCATAACGACGTGCCTTTTCCTTGCTCAATTGCAAGTAAAGAAAGTGGTTGTGCGGATCGACAATAACAGTGCCGGGCGCATATCCAGAGAAATCAACTGATTGCGGCACAAACTTCGGGTCTAGCTTGAATGGTTGTGTGTGCGCGCGGGCCAGAGGTGCTGGCATAAAGGCCAGAGCAGCAAAGCCCAGTATAAACTTTCGTTTGGAAAACATGATTGCCTCGTAATTGATCGGTTCAGGAGCGCCCTTCTTGGACGCGACTAACTTGGATCAGAACGAGATCGGGGGCTTTGTAAGGCTTTCATTGAAGGAAAAAATTAGCGAATTGGTGCGTGAAACCACTTTCGCGGCAACGTCCTGCCGGAACCCAACAACCATAGTATGGACGAGGAAATGACAGTCCATGGCGCAGGTATCGTATCCAAGCGCCATTTTACCGCTTGTCTCCTCGCAACAGTTCGTTTTAACAGCATCTTGCAAGCTTTGTGCACTTGCTATCTGGCCAACAGGATTGGCATTTCTAAAACTCTGCATCGACGGCACAAATATGCCATTGGCAAACAACAATAAAACGAGTGTTGTGATGAAACTGCGCATGAGTACATAATTACCCGACAATGCTAAATATTTCTATAAAAAATCTGGTTTCACGCACCTGTGAACTCTAAGACCATGCACACGGCAACCTTCGCCATCATGTGGCGGTCGTCACATTGGTATCCCGGTTGACGCCGGTATAGCCTTTCTCCATCAACTGTTCCCGACTGACCACAAAGCCTCACGTCACGGGTTGCCGTTTCGCACCAAGCTTCGCGGCCCAGAATCAACGGTTAAAGTAGTGGAATTGAGCCGTTTGAAGTGGTGTTCGAGGCCAAATGGCTAAGTGCCGGCCTCCAGCGGAATCAAAATCGAAGCACGCAATCCACCTTCCTCTCGATTGGCCAACCAGATGTCGCCACCATGCGCTGTGATGATGGTACGTGCGATCGATAGACCCAGCCCATGCCCACCGGTTTCCAATGACCGTGAATTTTCGAGTCTGAAAAACGGATCGAATACCCGTTCAAGGTCGGTTTCAGGAATTCCCGGCCCATCATCTTCCACTTTGATCAAGAGGTGTTCGTCTCGGACCAAGTATGCCACGCGCGGATTTTTGCCGTACCGGGCCGCATTTTCGATCACGTTGCGGAGCGCTCGGCGTATGGCGATCGGACGGATACGAACACTTGTCGGCGGTCCCCTTTCCAGTTGGAATGAGACCGGCGAGCTGTTTTTCAAATCTCTCAGTAGATAACCAAACTCGACAGATTGAGAGGCTTCAGATGCAGACATCCCGCGGGCAAAGGTTAGGGTCTCCTCGACCATTGTCTGCATTTCCTCGACCGAGGCCACCAGACTATTTCGCGTTTCCTCGTCGTCGACCAACTCGGCGCGGACGCGAATTGCCGTGAGCGGAGACCGAAGATCATGTCCCAACGATGCCAGCAACCGTGTTCGTTCAGCCACAAACCGTGTCAAGCGATCCTGCATTTTGTTAAAGGTTGAAGTAATCTCGCGCACTTCGCTCGGACCCATAGCAGGTAGTTCTGCGATCTCTTCTCCGCGCCCGAGTCTGTCAACCGCGCCTACCAACCGCCTCAGTGGACCCGTAAAGCGGCTAATGAGAAACCAGAAAACAGTGATCAAGATAATTGCCGCTGTCAGGATAAATGTCAGCATGGAGTAAAACGGCCACTGGAGAGGCGGGCGCTCGAACCGCGTGCCGACATTGAGCCAACGATCATTTGAAAGTGCGATGGACAGGTTCATTTCGACTGCTGAAAGCGTACCGCCCATTAATGCCTTGTGCATTTCCGCCATTTGCGATGAAAGGTGTGGCATCGGCAGGATTTGCCCCTCAATTGCGTGCAGTTCTACATAGATGTTGCCACTGTAACGATCGCCCAGAAGCGCGCGTATTCGGGATTCAACCAGTCCACCATCCGAGCCGTCAGATACTTCGGCTTTCGGGTCATCAGAGATGTCAAACCGGACGAGCGGAGAATTGGCAGCGCGCAGAATCGAATTTTGGAGATTGTCCGGCGCTTCTTCAATCAATCTGGCAACATTTGCAGCGCGGCCAGCTGCTTCGAAGCCTAATGCGGCCCGAACAGCAAGGCTCCTCTCATCGACAAACAACCACAGGCTCACGACTTGCGCGACGACAAGTGCGGCTACAACAAGAAGTACAAGTTGGGCCCTGAGGCTATCCAAAGGGGCCAAATTCAATCCAACACCTCCACATCTGCAGACAGGCAATAGCCGCCGTTTCTGATGGTCGCAATGATCAACGGTTGATTAATGTCGAGCTCGATCTTGCGCCGAAGACGGCTGATCTGGTTGTCGATTGTACGGTCCAGCGGTCCGGCTGAGCGGCCTGCAGTGAGGTCCAAGAGTTGCTCTCGGTTCAAAACCACCCGTGCGTGCTCCAACAGGACGATCAGCAACTTGAAATCCGCCGTCGTCAGGCGTGTCTCATTTCCGGTTTCGTCCATCAAAAGGCGACTGTCGGCATCAAGCAAGAGATGAGCAAAACGAAGCCGCTTACCAGCGAAACAGCCAGCAAGGCTCTCAGATCGCTCTGATCGCCGAAGAACCGCCCTGATCCGGGCAAGCAACTCTCGTGGATTAAACGGCTTGGCAATATAGTCATCTGCTCCAATCTCGAGTCCGACGATACGGTCCGTGTCATCGCCCAGCGCGGTCAACAGGATGATCGGCAGCATACGCTCTGTGGAAAGCCTCTGGCATAGCGAAAGGCCGCTTTCGCCGGGCATCATGACGTCCAGCACCATCAAGTCATAATTGCCTAAGGCAATTTTTGCTTCTGCTTCTTGCGCATCCTTGGCGGTGCCCACACGCATGCCGTTCTTCTCAAGAAAACGTTTTACGCTTTCGCGGATTTCCTTGTGATCGTCGACGACGAGAATGTGCGGATTATCAGACATGGGCTGTTCTACCGAAAACCGACGCACTGTGTCAGTGATTGTTTTGTCACCGAATGTAACAGAACCCGCATCTTACGACATGCCGGTACAAACCCTTGGATGCAATCCATTCAAAAGGAGTTCTTTATGCCCAGATAGGGAATGTGCAACCAACTAGGAGATTGTAAGATGTACAAGTTCAAGACCATCGCAACGGCGCTGATCATTTCGGTCGCTTTACCAACACTCGCGCTCGCTGATGCCGACCATGGCCATGGCCAGAAGCAAGGCCAGAAACAGGGAATGTCGAATTCTGGATCGTCGACACCGGGCGCCGATGGCAACGCCAATATGATGCAAGGCATGATGGGGCAACAAGGCAGCATGATGGGGCAGCATGGCGGCATGATGGGTGGAGACATGGGATCCATGATGAAAATGATGCACGGTGGTCAATCTGGCATGATGGGTATGATGGGTATGATGGGTGGCGCCGACCATCTGCAAAGTCTATTCGATATCGACAATGACGGAATTGTCTCGCCCGAGGAACTTCGCACCGGTTTGCTTGATGCATTGAAAACATATGACGTTGACGGGAACGGAATGCTTTCGCTGGCCGAATTTGAAACGCTTCACGCCGCCCATATCAGGGAATTGACGGTTGACCGCTTCCAAGCCTTTGACGCGGATGGTGACGGCCAAGTCACTTCCGAGGAATTTGCCGCACCGGCAGAAAGAATCAACCGGATGATGATGCGTACAGGAAGCAAGCTTGGTCAAAATAGCGGCATGATGGATGGCGAGCAGTCGGAAAAAATGATGCAGAACGGTACTCAGGACGAAACGAAAAAGGACAATTAGGCGATATAAACTGGAACACCCGTGGCGGAGGCAATGCCTTCGCCACCATGTAGCAAGGGATTGGAAAAATGATGAATGATTACGGAATGGGTTTTGGCGGAATTTGGATGATTCTGATCGTGGTTCTTGTCGGCCTCGCGATTGTCGCACTGATTAAATATCTAAGGAAATGAAGACTACCCGATGGGTTCTCTGATGGGCTGGATGTTTGCCGCGGCGGGCATCACCAACGGCCGTGGCGGCAGACCAAATTTATTGCCGGACTTTGCCGCTGCACAGTAAATGTAGAGGCCGTTCATGGTGAAGTCAGACATCCGCGCTGACATGGCTTTCGCGAGGCTAATCAACGAATTTTGATTTCTTGTTAACCAGGCAACCCAACAATACTGCTATTTGTGCTAACATCTAAACCAACCTAATGCTTTCAACAGCACGGCAATTCCAGCTCTCCGATCCGATAGGGACTGAGATGAATTTGTTTCAAAAGCTGCTTAACACTTCGATCCTGCTCGCACTGGCCGTGTCTATGACAGCTTGCATTTCGACGGTTCTTGACGTCGACAACAAGGCAAATCAACCAATTGCCGCCAACCTCGTCAGCGATATGAAAAAACGCAAGATGACCCCGGCTGATCCCATATTGGTCCGGATCTTCAAGGATGAGAGCGAGCTTGAGATCTGGAAACGTGACCGTACTGGGCGTTACGCGCTTTTGAAGACCTTTCCCATGTGTCGCTGGTCCGGCAAGCTCGGCCCAAAGACCAAAGAAGGAGATCGGCAAGCTCCAGAAGGGTTTTACCATGTCTCCGCCGGTATGCTGAATCCCAACTCGCAATATTATCTCTCTTTCAATCTCGGCTACCCAAACAAGCTGGAAAGCGCACTCGGCTACACCGGCGACGCCTTGATGGTTCATGGCGCCTGTACATCGGCAGGATGCTACGCGCTTACGGACGCTGGCGTCGCGCAAATCTATGCGATAGTGCGTGAAGCCATCAGAGGCGGACAGTCTTCCTTTCAGGTGCAGGCTTTTCCATTCCGTATGACGCCTGAAAACATGGCGCGAAACCGAAATGACGCAAATTTCGATTTTTGGATAAACCTGAAACAGGGCTATGACATTTTGCAGGTCACGGGCCGTCAACCCAGGGTGTCCTATTGCGGCAGACGGTACGTCTTCGACGCGACCTTTGAGGGTGGAAATCCTCGCGACCCGCTTGCCTCATGTCCACCGCTGCTGAGCGCGGAAGACGATTTCGTAGCTGCGCGGCGCGTTTCAGATGAACGCAAGATGGAAGCAATAATTGCCTCCGGGACGGTTGTATCGGCCCATGCATATTCGGATGGCGGCATGCATCCAAGCTTCCGAAAGCTTCTCAAGAGCCACGGCGCAGAGGTGCTTGCCCAGACAACATCTTTGAAAAACGTGCCGGTCAGTCGACCGGGTGCTGCGCTGGCGGATCCCCACACACCCAGTGAATGACACTCACAGCTCGGGATGCTTTCGCTTGGCAACTCCTGTCTCCGCGGTGTGGGCCGAATGGACAACCTGTTTAAAACCTACGGCTAGGTACCAATATGCCTCCGGGTAAGCCAAAGCACGATGGGAGGGATTGCCAACCATTGGAGAAGCGGACTCAAGCCAGTTCCTAACGGAGGAACTAGCGGCATGAGATCTGAATATGCCCAACGAAGGGATATTTGAGTATAATAGAATTCAAACCCAACTGTCAGCATTACACCCGTACCAAGATAGGCAAGAAAAGGAAGCGTCTTGGGTGACAGCAACCAAGCGCGCGATCGAACTGAAGCACTGGCCACCCAGAAGGCAACCAACGCGAAACCGACATCACCTATAGTTGCCGAAGTGCAAAGTTTGACACCTTCCCAATGGGGTAAATTCATCATCTCGGCATAGGTTGGCGCTTGCAGATATTCCCAAACAAAATGCAGTAGAAACGAAAATATTACAATTCCGAATTCTGGTTGCCGTGTAATCCCGCTCATGAGCGACCCGCCCCCTTTTTGGTTTTTCTCTTTGCCTGCAAATATCAGGAATGCGGGTTGAACTTCCAGCCTGGCGCACCTTGGCTGGCTTGCAGGCGCGTATCGCGACGCGTCCCAAATTGCATGCCGGAATAAGATATAGCCTTGATGCTAATTTGACCCATGTCAATGAAGGCAGGGGAGTCGATGTGTTACTCGTAATCTTCAATAGGGATTTGACAACGTGCAAACACTTCGGCATCGCAGTTTACATGGTAGCCAGTTCAACTGGCAGACCCTGTTGCTTGCGGTGATTGGGGTTCTCTATTTCTCCGCTATTTCTCTGCATCAAACGCATGCCAGCGAATTCTCCGCCATGCAAAGTGTAGCAGCTTCCGCGCAATTGATTGATTCGGGAAACTCCGAACGCGCTCCGGAAACACTCGTACCGCAATGCGCTGATCAAATGCATTGCCATTCAATGGCGGTATTACAGTACGGGGCATTGAACGAAAAAATCGACGCAGCTAGTGCAGTTTCGTCGACCCCGGCATTCGTACGGCAACAGTTTTCCCCGTTTCCTACCCCCCCTCCCAAAATCTCCTGACGCGACGAATTCGTTCTTCCGGCTGAGCTTGTGCCAGTAGCGTGAGTTGAGTTGTCTGCAACTAATGGCGGTTCAACTTTTCTCACGCGAACATGGCGGCGAACGGAATGGCATTTGATATTTGGGATTGAGTTTAAACGCTCACCAACACTTCTTCGCCATCTCCAGTCTCGTGCGTTGGACCAGGCCCAGTTCGGAAATAACCGAAAACGGCGAAGGCGCATTCAGAATTGCGCATGGAGCATGCAATGGAAACTCTAATCTACTTTCTTTTTTGGGCTGGCCTTTTCTTCATCATGATGCGGCTTGGTTGTGGCGCCCACGTCATGGGTCATGGAAAGTCGGCGACAGCTAATGGAGGGGCCGGTTCGGCAATCGACGTCCGCTGGACAGCGCCGGAAACTGACACCGACCCCGTGTGCGGAATGACCGTTCAAACGCGAGACGCCAAGTCCGCGGTCCATAACAGCCATGTCCACTATTTTTGTTCTCGGGATTGCCGCGAGCGCTTCGAGGCCGCGCCAGATTCCTATCTTGCTGAAGCTATGGGAACCATCCCAAACATGAAGGAACAAGCTCATGGCTAGCCTGGCTAGAACCGACCAACCCCGCAGAGCCGGCGTACCTCTGCCCGTGAACCGTCCGCCGCAAATCCCAGTCGTCGCACTCGGCATGAGCTTGGGCATTTTTCTCGCGGTGACGTTTGCGCTGTGTGTCGGCTTCGACCTCATCTTCCCCGGGCAAGCCATGTATCAGACTTGGTTAAAACTACTTCCCGGTTTCACTTGGTCGACTTGGTCAAGCTTTCTGCTCGGCGGGGTCGAGGCCTTTGCCTATGGTTGGTTCGTCGCGCTGATATTTGCGCCGCTATTCAATTATTTCTCTGCCCGTTGGGCACGTTGATGCAAAGCACAACAAAAGGAATCAAACCATGACATCACCATTAAAGCTTGCCCTTTCGGCAGCCCTCACTGTTCTCCTGACTTCGGCGTCGGCAATGGCCGCGACGGTTTACATCGCTGATGGCAGTGCCGATCAAATCATCGTTGTTGACGCCGACACAGGTAGGATTGAACGCAATATCACTGGCTTGGAAGCCATTCATGGTCTCTCCGGCGCTCCGGGCGTTCGTTATCTCGCCGCCGGCAGTTATTCGGAAGTCGCAGCCACAGAGGTACTGAAACTCGCAAAGCCAGAAGGAGTGTCAGACGACGAACATGCAGCTCATCATGCCAAACCAGAAGCGGGCGCAATGCCCAAAGATGCCGCGATCAGCATCTTGTCCATCCTCGACGCAAAGTCTGGCGAGATTTTGCGCCGGATCGAAGTGCCCGGCGCGGTCCATCATACCGCTGTTTCTCCAGACGGTCGTTATGTTGCGGCTACTCACCCGTCAGGCGATGGAATTAGCATAATCGATCTCGAGAAACTGGTTTTCAAAGCCTTTTTGCCAACCGGTTTGGCACCGAATTATGTCGTTTTTTCCCGTGACAGCGGTTCGGTTTTCGTCACGAATTCCGGCAATGGCACAATCAGTGAAGTCGATATCGATAAGGGATTTGTCAAACGCAACATGCTGGCGGGTGAAACCCCCGAGCACGTGGTCATTTCCGTCGACGGAACAATACTTTACGTCGCCGACGCCGATATTGGTAAAGTCCATGAGGTTGGGGTGTCCGACGGTACCATTCTCCGCACTTTTGATATTGGTGGAGAATTGCACGGCCTCGATTTATCGGATGACGGGAACACGCTCTTCGTCAGTGGAAAGAGCGAGGATAAACTTGTCGCGATCGATCTGCGCTCAGATGTGATGCGAACCGTTTCACTGTCACCCGCTCCGTATCATCTGACAACGATCGACGGCACCGACAAGATCTACGTTTCGAGCCGAGACGAACCTAAGATTTGGATCATCAGCCAGATCGATCTCGCGGTCATCGGCGAAATTGCCGTTTCCGGTGAGGGCCACCAGATGGTCGTGCTTCCGTAACCAACCAGCAAAAAGTCAAAAGGAGACCACAATGCACACGATTCGAAACGGAAGAACCGTCATTGTCTTGGCGATGGCCAGCGCAATAGCGACTGCATGGCAGCCCAATTTCGCAAAAAGTCAGGAAAAAACCGGAATGACGAAAGACATGATGGGTACTGGATTGATGTTGCCGACAATGGATCCTGCCAGCGGCAAGCAATTATTCGCAAGCAAGGGCTGCGTCGTTTGCCACTCAGTAAACGGGGTCGGAGGCGAAGATGCACCTCAACTCGATGCATCGACAATGTCTCTGCCGATGAATCCATTTGAATTCGCAGCACGCATGTGGCGCGGAGCTGAGGCGATGGTGGCGATGCAACGTGAAGAGCTCGGCGAGCCGATCAACCTGACAGGCACCGAACTGGCTGACATCATCGCTTTCGTCCACGATGCAGAAGCCCAAGCGCAGTTCTCCGAAAAGGACATTCCAGAACGCATCAAGAGTTTGATGGGCGAGATGGATTAGTTGGGAGCGGGAGCCCCCCAGGAAAGCGAAACCCGAAACTAGAATGTCGGCGTTGCATCGGCGTCATAGGTGAGAGATCACGCCAAAGATCGCCTTGTGCTTTTTCATTATGGGAAGTTGAGGATATGAGATGTCTGCAGACGATGGTTCAGAACAACCGATTACAAAGCGCGATTTCATTTATATCGCAACGGGATCGATGGCTATTGTAGGCGCCGCTGCATTCGCCTGGCCCTTTATCGACAGTATGAACCCTTCGGCAAGTGTAGAAGGCATGGCGTCTGTCGAGGTCCCGATTTCGGCAATCGAACCTGGTCAAAGGGTAACAGTTAAGTGGCGTGGACGTCCGATCTTTATCGATCACAGGACATCTCCGCAGATAGCTGCGGCGGTCGCCGACGACAACGCAGAACTGATAGACCCACAACTTGACGCAGATCGCGTGCAGAATGTCGATTGGCTTGTCGTCGTCGAGGTATGCACACATCTTGGCTGCATTCCTCTGGGACAAAGAGAAGGCGATCCAAAGGGCGAATGGGGCGGTTGGTTTTGTCCACCGTGTTGCAAGAATCAGATTCTCGTCGAGATAGCCCTACCCTTGGGATTTTTCATGCAACGCGCTTGAACTCTGGACGGCCAAGCTCAGTCATCCGGTTGAGAACGTGGACGCCGATTTTGGCTTCTGTCATCTGATTGTCGAAGTTCCTTGCCTTGAGTTTCGGCCCGATCACGACCTTCCATCGGCCCATTTGTGTCTCGATCCGACTGCGTTGGTTATAGCCGGTGGACTTCTGCCAGGCCATCCGGCCCCTGGTCTCGATTTCCGCAATGTGGCAGTCGCGCATTGATGGACCCAGTGCAGATTGCGGGCTTAGAACTGCAGTCTTGGGAGGCGGGATAACGACCTCCACGTTCTCGCCAAGACGTGTCGCTAGAAGGTCACGGGTTGGTGCTCCATCATAAGCACCATCAGCGATAAACCTGGCAACGGGGCCATCAATCTGATCCAGTAGATCAGGCAAGGCTGTAGTGTCCCCCACGTCGTCCTTGGTCAGATCGGAGCAGACGATCTCGCCGCTGACAAGATCAAGACCAATGTGAAGCTTGCGCCATCTCTTGCGCTTCACTTTGATTTTGTGCTTGTTTTCCAGCCATTCGCCCTCACCAATGACCTTCAGTCCGGTGCTGTCGACAACAAGATGAACCGGCCCCCGGCATGCCGTCCGGCACCGTACTGGCGGCAAAGCCAGTCCCTTGCTCCGGCGCGATAGGGTGGAGAAATCCGGCACGGCAATATCAACTCTCATCAGTTTCGTGATACTGCGCATCAGGCCTTGGGTTTGACGTAACGGCTGATCGTAAACAATACGCAGGGTCAGACACATTGTAATTGCCAGGTCCGAATATTTCGGCTGACCACCTCGCGATTTCCGCCGCGGAGCCGACCACTGAGAAAGCGCCTCATCGCTTATCCAGACGGTCAAATCACCACGCTGGCGAAGGCTTTCATTATACGCCGTCCAGTTCGTGACCTTGAATTTCTGTTTGGGTATCTTGTGCCGACGGTCTTCATTGAGCTTGTGCGGCATCAAAAGTATCCTGCGACCAAAAACGGTCGCCTGATATCAGTAACCTGGGGATCGGTGCAACAACGCCATTCAGACTTGTCGTTCACTCTATGTGCATATATGATGCGCATGAACCGAGGTGAGACCATGCAAGCCCAGACTGCTCCCAAAAAACCCACAAACCTGACACTGGACCCGTCCCTGCTGACAGAAGCAAGATCTTTCGGGGTGAATCTGTCGCAGGCGGCAGAGGCAGGTTTGCGGCGTGCCGTAGCTGAGGCGAAGGCGCAAGCCTGGCAGCGCGAGAATACCGCCGCTCTCGACAGCTCGAACGCGTGGGCAGAGGCGCACGGCTTGCCTCTGGAGAAATACAGACAGTTCTGATGGCGCGTTTTGAGGTTTTCGCCAACCCCGCTGGCGCCGGCTATGTGCTCGATGTTCAGGCAGATGTTCTGAGCGGGCTGAACACGCGGATCGTGGTGCCGCTTCTGCCTCCGGCGCAAGCTCCGGTTCCGGCCAATCGCCTCAATCCGGTTTTCGAGATTGGGGACGCGCCGCATGTCATGGTCACGCAGTTCATGGCCGCGGTTCCCCGTGCGCTGTTGCGCAGCCCGGTCACCAGTCTGATGGGACAGGACAACGAGATTATGGCCGCACTGGACATGGCGTTGGTTGGGTTCTGACCGATCGTTACCCCTTACTCTGCCACTGTGAAGTTTACGAAACAGGGTCAAATACGACCGCAGGTTCCATAATAAAGCTTATGCAGTCTTTGCCTAAGTTGTTGTTAGAAAACATAAAATACGTACCTTGTCCGTTCACCTGATTTGGATCGACCAGGAAACAGGTGCCGAACGTATCTCGCCAGCGCTTGATACCCTCCGCAGCCCCGACCTGCCTCCCTCATCCAGATCAACAAATGCGAGCACAAACACACTTGGTCAAGCTTGAACAGACCAGATGGCACTCGATCAACTCAATTGCTTCGTCGAAACAGCCTCGAGGGCGCGCGACATGACGCCCGCAGCGATGTCTGCGGAATAGCTCCGGGCGAGAAATGCGCCACATTCGAAGTTGTACGGCAACTTACCCTGCAATCATATCGGTCATGTGTCAGAGCAGCCTGGAGGCGCGTTGCATTCGGGAAGGACTATTGGCGTAGTGCTGCGGGCCGGGATGTTGGCTGAGCGGACGCCCGCAAGCGATCTTCCCCCTCCGGGCGGCAATCCCAGACGCGGTAGCAGACGGGGAGCATTGAAGAGCGACGGAAACGACCGTGGTGCCGCTTGCGCGCAGCGGCCGACAAGGGAGGCTTCGCCGCTTCTGGCCCCGAAACCTGCGACCCGGCACAAATGCCAGCTTGCCAGGCGCGCCCTTGTCCTGCCTTGCTCTTCGCGGCCTTGGGGGGCCGCCCCGAAAAGACCGGGAGCGGAAACCCGAACAGAGGACGCGCCGGACGCGGAGAGAGAATGGAAACAGCAGATCTGGAAGAGCTGAGGGGAAAGGTCGCCTGCGGTGCGGTGCTGGAAACGGCGGGTTTTGCCGTCGACCTAAAGGAAAGTACCCGCCGAGCGGTCAAGTACCGCCGGGGCGGCGACATCATCATTGTCATCCATAATGGCCAGGGGTGGTTCGATCCCCTATCCGATGCCAAGGGCGACGTCTTTCGTCTTGTCGAACATCTCGACGGCCTCCCCTTTGCGGCTGCCCTCTATGTAGTCGCCGACCTGGTTGGCTTCGTGCCGACGGCCCCCGCGTGGCAGCGGCAATCGCGTGAACGGATGCCGGACCAGTCGGTTTCTGAGCGCTGGTCGGCGCGTCGCAAGCCGTGGCCCGGCTCGGCAACCTGGTGTTACCTGCAAGACGAGCGGGCGCTTCCGGACACCGTTCTGCAGAGGGCAAACGCCCAAGACATTCTCCGCGAGGGCCCGCAAGGCAGCATGTGGGCCGTCCACCGGGATTCGTCGGGTACGGTAACCGGATGGGAAGAGCGGGGACCCGTCTGGCGCGGTTTTGCCTCCGGCGGCGCCAAGCTGCTCTTTGCGCTGGGCGGTGAAACCTCGCTGCGCCTTTGCGTCACCGAGGCCGCGATCGACGCCATGAGCCTCGGTGCATTCGAGGGGCTGAGGCCAGACACACTCTATCTCAGCACCGCAGGCGGCTGGTCACCGACCACGACCCAAATGGTGTTCGCATTGGCCAGGCGCCCGGGCACGGAAATCGTGGCGGCCAGCGACAATAACCGGCAGGGCGACATTTTCGCTGCACGGCTCAAGGGGCTCGCCATTGATGCCGGGGCCGGTTTCGAGCGGCTGCGGCCCGAACTGGACGACTGGAACGAGGTTCTGAAAGCAGAGAAAAGAAAGAAGGACGGAAAAGAGGAGGAGAAGAACGGCTGCCGCATGCCCGCCGGCCGCCTCAAGGGTGAAGCTTCGCCCGGCTGACGCCGGCCCTTGACCCGGCCGGACGGAGAGGCGGCCACGGGAAGGGGTCCGGAAGGGCTGAAGAAGATGGTGATGCCGAAAGGGTGCGCCGCGCTCCAGCCCGTGACAGGCCTCGAAGGAGCCCGCCATGACCTCTCATGCACCCATCCGAAAAGTCTATTTCGGCATCGCCGACCGCCATCAGATGTTCAGACTCTTCGACCGCCATGCTGGGCGACCCGACCGCTGGCAGAACGACGACAGTGCGCTTTACGCCGGCGAATGGTTCGAAATTGCACAAGCCCAACATGACCCCATGCTGGAAATCCTGCCGCCGCTGTGGATGCGCAGCGAGATGTTCGCCATGCGGGAATTCCTGACCGGCAGCATCACCAGCGTATTCTATACGCTGCGCGTCAACCAAGTGACGCGGTTCTTCCACGCCTATTGCGATCTTTCCGATCCGCGCTCGCCCTATGATATGCGCGATGCAATCGTCGAGCGCGAGCGCCAGCCGGTCAAGGCAATGACGCGCGAGGAGCGTATAGAACACATCTGGAGCGCGACCGATAATGATTATCGCGGTTATGCCGGCGCGGACTTCCGGCCCGAGCATCGCGGCAAGCGCACCGTCATTGTGTACGGTCGGCCTGGCACCAGCTTCCAGCTGCTCGAACAACTGACCGACGCGCAAATTTCCGAAAAGCTGCCGGTGCATCTGCGCCACCTGCCGCTGCCCGAAGCCGCGTGAGGGTCGTCATGTTCACCTTTCCAATCATGGCAGTGCGTAAGGTCATTGCGCACGGCGAAGAGGATGCCGCCGCCAATGGCGGCTTCCGCAATCCGTACTACGGCAGCCGCCCGGGAGAGGGCGAGAAGTCCGGCTTCTGGCTCGTTGGCGATGAGGGCGTCTACATCATCTCCAACGGCAAGCTCGCCGAGGGCCAAAAGCCGCTAGTCGTCTATTCGAATGAATGCCACCCGAAGGGCACTGATGACTGGTGGGACTACAAGCGCCGTTATTTCGGGCGCGATGACGGGATCGAGTTCATCGACGCCGACCTCGTCGTTCCGAGTTTCGACCGGAACTTCGGGGCCACCTATCTCGGCATCCGGCTGACCGAGAACGACATCTCGTTCTCACTGATCACGCGTTAAGTGGCTGGTTCTTGGTACCGGCCTTTCAGCCTTGTTTGGTCAGGAGATCGAACCGAAAAAGTCTGCAACTTTATCTGATCTCCCTCCAACCCATTTTTCAAATCCGCACGTGGCAAACGCTGCCGGGCCTCCCGGCGGTGCGGTTTCGTGCGCCCGCGTCACAGGAGACAGCAATATGTCAAATCACGATCACTTCACCCTCGACATGCTCGGGGGTTCGCAGAGCGCCCTGTTATCGGGGCTCGGCCTTGGCGTTACTGCCTTTGCCGACGACCCAAAAACGAAAGCGGCCGAACCCGATCTTCCATCCGTCGCTCAGGCCAACGGCCAAACTCCGGCCGCCCCTTCCCGCAAGCCCGATTCCGATGACACGGGGCACGGCAGCAACTTCCACCTTTCCGGAAGCCGCGATCTCGCGAACGGCTGGAAAGCCCGGGCGCGCGACAATCTCGACGCCATTGCGCTGGCTGCGGCGATTGCGGCCGAGGATCGGCCCGCGACGGCGCAAGAACAGGCTCGTCTCATCCGCTTTACCGGCTTTGGCGCCTCCAATCTCGCCAACGCGATCTTTACCCGGCCGGGCGAGGAGGGGTTCCGCAAGGGCTGGTCCGAACTTGGCGAAAAACTGCAAGAAACGGTCTGCGAGGCCGATTACGCCTCGCTTGCGCGCTGCACGCAATATGCCCATTTCACGCCGGAGTTCATCGCCCGGGCGATCTGGAAGGGCCTCGAACGGCTCGGCTGGCGCGGCGGCCGCGTCCTCGAACCGGGCATCGGGACCGGGTTGTTTCCGGCCCTGATGCCGGAGGCGTTGCGTGAAGCCGCTTTCGTGACCGGCGTCGAGCTCGATCCGGTTAGCGCCAGGATTGCGCGGCTCCTGCAGCCGGTTGCCCGCATCATCGAGGGCGATTACGCGCGCACCGATCTGCCGGCGCATTTTGATCTCGCCATTGGCAATCCGCCATTTTCCAATCGGATCGTGCGCTCGGACCGCGCCTATCGTTCGATGGGTTTGCGGCTGCATGACTATTTCATTGCGCGGTCGATCGATCTGCTGAAACCCGGTGCGCTCGCCGCCTTCGTTACCTCCTCCGGCACAATGGACAAGGTGGATGCGACGGCGCGCGAACACATCGCCAAATCCGCAGATCTGATCGCGGCGATCCGCCTGCCCGAAGGCAGCTTCCGGCAGGATGCGGGCACCGATGTCGTCGTCGATATCCTGTTCTTCCGCAAGCGCAAGCCGGGAGAAGCTCCCGGCGACGCCAACTGGCTCGATCTGTCGGAAGTCATTTCCGCCACTGAAGACAGCCAGGCCATCCGCGTCAACCGCTGGTTCGCAGATCACCCTGACCATGTGCTCGGCCGTCATGCGACCACCCCCGGACACTTCGGTGAGGCCTACACCTGCCTGCCCGACGAGGGCGACCTCGAGGCCAATCTCGACACAGCGATCCTCTCGCTTACGGAAGCCGTCTATGACGGCGAGCCCGACGCGATCGATGTCGATCTCGAGCTTCGCCCGGTCGGCGCGGAATTAATCCGACCCGAGGATAGGCATGTGCGCGAGGGCAGTTTTTTCTTCGACGCCTCAAAAGGCCTCATGCAGGTCATCGACGGCAAGCCCGCTCCGGTTCCCCTCCGCAAGGGGCGGTCCGGCGAGGGGTTTTCGGAAAAGCAGATCAGCACCGTCAGGAAGCTGATTCCGGTGCGCGATGCGGTACGCGCGGTTCTCAAGGCCCAGGAAACCGATCAACCGTGGCGCGACCTGCAGGTCAAATTGCGCATCGCCTGGTCGAGCTTCGTGCGCGATTTCGGGCCAATCAATCACACCAAGGTCTTGATCGCCGAAAATGAAGAAACCGGCGAAACTCGCGAGACGCATCGCCGCCCGAACCTGCAGCCCTTCCTCGACGATCCGGACTGCTGGCTCGTTGCTTCCATTGAGAACTACGATCTCGATACGGATACCGCGAAACCCGGCCCGATTTTTTCCGAACGGGTGATTGCTCCGCCGTCATCGCCGGTCATCACCAGCGCAGCCGATGCGCTCGCCGTGGTCCTGAACGAGCGCGGCCATGTCGATCCCGGTCACATTGCCGAGTTGCTTCACGAAGACCGGGAAACCGTCATAGAGGAGCTCGGCAGCGCGATTTACCGCGATCCCGCCGACGGGTCCTGGCAGACATCCGACGCCTACCTTTCCGGTCCCGTGCGCGACAAGCTGGCCACGGCGCAAGCGGCAGCTGAACTCGACCCGGTCTACAAGCGTAATGTCGAGGCCCTCGAGGCCGTGCAGCCGGCAGATCTCAGCCCCTCCGAGATCACGGCGCGGCTTGGTGCGCCGTGGATTCCAGCCTCCGATGTCGTGGATTTTGTCAGGGAGACAATGGGTGCGGACATCACAATCCGGCACATGCCGGAGCTCGCCTCCTGGACAGTCGATGCCAGACAGCTCGCCTATCGTGCCGAGGGTACATCCGATTGGGGCACTAAGAGACGACACGCAGGCGAGCTGCTCGCCGATGCGCTCAACAGCCGCATCCCGCAAATCTTCGACACGATCAAGGACGGCGCCAGCGAACGCCGGGTTCTCAACGTTGTCGACACCGAAGCTGCGAAAGAGAAACTGAGCAAAATCAAGTCCGCTTTCCAGACATGGGTCTGGTCCGATCCGGATCGCACCGACCGGCTGGCCCGGGTCTATAATGATCGGTTCAACAATATCGCGCCCCGCTCTTTCAACGGGGATCATCTCCAACTTCCGGGCGCCTCAGGCGCCTTTGTTCTTTATGGCCACCAGAAAATGGGCATCTGGCGGATCATCTCATCCGGCTCCACCTACCTCGCCCACGCTGTCGGCGCCGGCAAGACCATGACCATGGCGGCCGCCATCATGGAACAACGCCGGCTCGGCCTGATCTCGAAAGCCTTGCTGGTCGTACCCGGCCATTGCCTGGCCCAGGCCGCCCGCGAATTCCTGGCGCTCTATCCGACGGCCCGCATACTCGTCGCCGACGAGACGAATTTTTCCAAAGACAAACGTCACCGCTTCCTGTCGCGCGCCGCGACGGCCACCTGGGACGCGATCATCATCACCCATTCGGCCTTCAAGTTCATCGCCGTACCGGCAGTCTTCGAAAAGCAGATGATCGAGGATGAGCTCGCGCTCTACGAAGATCTGCTCATCAGGGTCGAGGGCGACGATCGGGTGTCACGCAAGCGATTGGAACGGTTGAAGGAGGGTCTGAAGGACCGGCTGGAATCGTTGGCGACCGTCAAGGACGATCTCCTGACCATTTCCGAGCTCGGCGTCGACCAGATCATCGTCGACGAGGCGCAGGAGTTCCGGAAACTCTCCTTCGCCACCAACATGTCGACCCTGAAAGGCGTCGATCCGAACGGCTCGCAGCGGGCCTGGGACCTCTATGTGAAATCCCGCTTCATCGAGACAAAGAACCCGGGTCGGGCACTGGTGCTGGCCTCGGGCACGCCGATCACCAATACACTTGGCGAAATGTTCTCGGTTCAGCGGTTCCTCGGCTTCGACGCGCTCAAGGAACGCGGCCTGCACGAGTTCGACGCCTGGGCCTCGACCTTCGGCGACGTGGCGACCGAACTCGAATTGCAGCCCTCGGGCAAATACAAGCCGGTCTCGCGCTTTGCCACCTTCGTCAATGTGCCGGAACTGATCGCTATGTTCCGTTCCTTCGCCGACGTCGTCCTGCCCGAGGACTTGCGGCAATATGTAAAAATCCCCGCCGTTGCGACCGGCAAACGGCAGATCGTCACCGCCAAACCGACCGAGGATTTCAAGCTCTATCAGCGGGTGCTCGAGGCGCGCATCAAGGCGATTGAAAAGCGCGAGGGTCCGGCCCAGCCCGGTGACGACATTCTGCTTTCCGTCATCACCGACGGGCGCCATGCGGCGATTGATCTCCGGCTGGTCGATCCCTGCAATGATAATGAGCCAGACAACAAGCTCAACAGGCTGATCGCCAACGCCTATCGCATCTGGAGCGAGACCGGAGAAAATGAGTACCTGACCCGTGACGGCAAACCCTTCGATCTGCCGGGCGCGGCGCAGATGATCTTTTCCGATCTCGGCACGATCAGCGTCGAGAAAAGCAGGGGTTTCTCGGCCTATCGCTGGATCCGCGACGAGCTCGTCCGCCTCGGTGTTCCAGCTTCCGAAATCGCCTTCATGCAGGACTTCAAGAAGTCCGAGGCCAAGCAGCGGCTCTTCGCCGATGTGAATTCCGGCAAGGTCCGCTTCCTGATCGGATCGTCCGAAACCATGGGTACAGGCGTCAACGCGCAGCTTCGCCTGAAGGCGCTCCACCATCTCGACGTCCCCTGGCTCCCCTCCCAGATCGAGCAGCGCGAGGGCCGTATCGAGCGGCAGGGCAATCAGCATGACGAGATCGACATCTTCGCCTACGCCACCGAAGGCTCGATGGACGCGCAGATGTGGCAGAACAACGAGCGCAAGGCCCGCTTCATCGCCGCCGCTCTGTCCGGCGACACGTCCGTGCGTAGGCTGGAGGATCTGGGTGAGGGGCAGGTCAACCAGTTCGCCATGGCGAAGGCGATTGCTTCCGGCGACCAGCGCCTGATGCAGAAGGCGGGCCTCGAGGCCGACATTGCCCGGCTTGAACGGTTGCGCGCCGCGCATCGCGACGACCTCTTTGCCGTTTGTCGTCAAATCCGTAACGCCGAACGTGATATTGAACACGATACGCGGCGGATCGTCGAGATCGGTAAGGACATCGAGCGTAGGATTCCGACAGCCGGCGATGCATTTGCAATGACCGTTGGCGGACAATCCTTCGCCGAGCGCAAGCCGGCCGGCCGCGCGCTGATGAAGGAAGTCATGACCCTTGTGCATCTGCAGGAGGAGAATGAGACCACCATTGCCACCATCGGTGGCTTCGATCTCGTCTTCTCCGGAAAAAGCTTCGGAAACGACGAATTCCAGTACGACGTCGCGCTCGCACGAACCGGCGCGGAAACGGAGATCGACCTGGCGCTGACCGTCACTCCGCTCGGCGCCGTCTCCCGCATCGAACATGTGCTCGGCGGCTTCGAAGACGAGCGCTCGCAATACCGCTTCCGCCTCGATGACGCGGAGCGCCGGTTGGCCTCATACCAGACCCGCCAGGGTGGAGAATTCGGGTTCGAAGACGAGCTTGGCGACAAACGCAGGCAACTCGCCGGGATCGAAGCCGATCTGGCGGACGAGGTCCTGATGGAGGGGAAGAAAGCCATGGAGGCGGCTTGAAGAAGAAGGGGAAAGGGGACCGGTCGCAGACCGGTCTGACCGGTGACGCATCCGCTCAACCGCCGCCTGCGCCATCCCGGCCCGTTGGTCAGCGCAGGGCGTTGCGCCCCGCTCGCCCTACCGGGCAGGGATGTTCGGCCGCAATTGCACCGGCCCGCCCGCTCAGCGGTCTGGGGGAAGTCTTGAAGAACAAGACGAGAAGAGGCCTGGCGTGGTGCCGGGTCACCAATCCCGAAAATGGAGTTCCCCATGCATATCATCAAGATCGACCCGCGCGCGCTCAAGGACAACCCTGACGACGCCCGCCGCTCGAAATCCAATCCACAATCGGACGCGCTGATGCTGGCGACCATCAAGGCTGTCGGCATCATCCAGCCGCCGGTCGTCTCGCCCGAAGTCGATGGAGGCAATGGCTTCATCATCCAGGCCGGGCACCGGCGCACCAGGCAGGCGATCGCCGCCGAACTGGGCGAAATCGAGGTCATCGTCACGGACGCGGCCGATGATGGCGGCGCCATGCGCTCCATGGTCGAGAACATTGCCCGCGAACCGCTCAATCCCGTCGATCAGTGGCGGGGCATCGAGCGCCTGGTTGCGCTCGACTGGACCGAGGAAGGCATCGCCGCAGCACTGTCGCTTTCGGTGCGCCAGATCAGGAAACTCCGGCTGCTCGCCAATGTGCTGCCCGCCATGCTCGACCAGATGTCAAAAGGCGACATGCCCGATGAACGGCAACTCAGGATAATCGCTGCTGCCTCGATCGCTGAGCAGAAAGAGGTCTGGAAGGCGCACAAGCCCAAGAAAAACGAAACGACCGCCTGGTGGTCCGTGGCCCAAGGTCTTTCGAAAACCCGCATGTATGCGCGCGATGCCAGCTTCGACGATGAGTTGGCGCAAGCCTATGGCATTGCATGGGTCGAGGACCTCTTCGCCCCGGCTGACGAGGACAGCCGTTACACGACCGATGCCGAGGCCTTTCTCGGCGCGCAGCAGGAGTGGATGACCAACAACCTGCCCAAGAACGGCACCATCACCGAACTCAATGGATGGAATGGGCCCGAGCTGCCCAAGAAGGCCGAGCGCGTCTACGGCAAGCCGACGAAATCCGACCACACAGCCATGTATCTCGACCGCGACGGCAAGGTCCAATCCGTTGTCTACCGGATGCCTGAGCCGAAGGCGGCCAAGGGCAAAACTGAAGATGGCGGCGCCGTCGCGGCCGCGCAGCGTCCGGATGTCACCCAGAAGGGGCAGGACATGATCGGCGATTTCCGGACCGACGCGCTTCATGAAGCGCTTGGCCGCGCACCGATTGAGGACGATACGCTGATGGCGTTACTCGTCATCGCCTTTGCCGGTCAGAACGTCCGCGTTGATACCGGGTCCGGCAATACGGGTTCATTCCGAAGCCAGATCGCGCCCCATGCCGCAACCCTGGTCGATGAAACCGGCAATCTTGCCTTCGACAAGGACACGCTCCGCATCGCGATCCGCTCGGTGCTGATCGAGGTGCTGTCGTGCCGCCGCAACATCTCCAACAGCGGCATCGTCTCGCGGATCGCGGGCAACGTCGTCGGGGCTGACAGCTTCTTGCCCAATATGGGTACCGAAGACTTCCTGCATTGCCTCTCGCGGCAGGCCCTTGAGGCGGCGTGCGCAGATAGCTCGGTTCTGCCACGCGACAAGGTCCGCGACACCCGTGCCGCCCTTGTGGAGCATTTCCAGGAGGAACGCTTCGTCCACGGGTCGGCGCTCTTCGCGCCGGACGCGAACGAACTCGCCGATTGGAAGGCCCGCAACGAGATCGTCGAGGATGAGAACGTCGGCAATACTGAAGGCTCTGTGGAAGAGTCTGAAGCCGGCGACACCGACCCGGACGCGGTCTCCGAAGGTTTCCGCGAAGCCGCCGAATAGCGGCCCTCTTTCTTTCGAACGCACAACACGTCGCCGGTATCCCCGGCGGCGTTTTCGTTTCCCATCCATCAATCAGGAGGACATTGTCATGTCCGCACAACAGATCTACGACCACGCACCACTGGGTGCGATCATCTGCTATTCCGACGGGACGCCACGCCCACCCGAACGGCATCGCCGCAAGCTTCAGGCGTGGGAGCGCCACAACAATATAGGCCAGCTCGTCAGGAAACAGGCCGGAGCCAGCATCGGTGCCACCGGCGTCCCAGCGAGTTTCACCCTTCACGAGGGAGATTTCGCCAGCTTGGCCGTCATCGTGCTTCGGGTTTTCAAATCCTTCTCGGTCGATAGTGATCTCACCTTTACCGTGCTCAGATCTCCATCTGCCGGCTCTGTTCTCGTTTTCAGCCACCCCGGCGATGCGGGCGAACTGGTTCACGTTGCCGACAACCGGCCGGCCGCCGATGAATGGTTGTCCCGCCACGGCTATCCCAATGCCATGTTGCACGAAGTGACCACTGAGGAGGTGGCGGCGGATCATGTCGAGGGCTGGGTGGCATGGTGAAACCGCTTTCCACCCATCTGGTCGCCGTCCACTTTATGGTCGATACGATAGGTGTAAATCCCCGCTCAGATGTCATTGCGGCGCTGGAGGCACACCTCGATCATCCTCTCCGTCAGGTTCCGGCTTCAGGCATAATCGTCGATTGGGCCGTTGCCGGTAAGGATCTCGCGGACTTGATGATACCAACCATCATTCCTCCCGATTACTCTGCGGGAACCACACCGTTTCCGGATTGGCCCTCGGCACAGCCGCGAAGGGCAGCGCCATGTCGATGATCACCTCGTCACACCTGCTCTGTCGCATGGAGGCCGCACACCGTCAGACACGAGACAATCTCGATCGGATCGAACGCCAGATTTCGGCCCGTGCGGAACGCATGACGATGACAGCCAAGGCGAAGGCGAGATCGCACCCGCGTGGAGGATCGCGTTGGACCCGGTCAGACGAAGCCCTGTTCCGGTTCCATATCGACGCGCTCAACTTCGAACGGCGTGGCGAAATCGATGCGTTGACGCGAAAACTCATCCGTCAGGAACGAGCGATCGCAGCTGTCAGTGTCAAGCCCGCCGACGACCAGTCAGGCACAAAAGCCGATACTCAGCCCATACTGTGATTGGGGCAAAGGACCCGGGCTTGGGTCATCATCATTTCCTTCACATAAGGCGCCGGTGATATGCCGCCCCTGACGGCCTCCCTTCGGTTCTGGTCGCGGTCGTAAACCGGCGGTCGGAGCCTTCAAGGCCGCTGGCGCGCCGCGGTGCGGCCGCACGCACCATCCTCGCCAAACCAGCCCCGCGGGACGGCGCGAGGGCTAAAGGCCCTGCTGGCCCGCAGGACGGGTTCGCTCGTCATGGTCCGCGCGGACCCTGAAGCCTCCTTCTTTCCGCCGGTTTCTTTTGCCCGCGCCCGAAGGGAGGGCCGGCAGGGGCCGGCTTGAGCCTTCGGTCAAACCGTGAAGGAAAGGAATTTCACATGACCAGCAACGCTCGTCCCTCCCGTCAGTCCGGCAAGGTCGTCCAGCTCCGCAAGGGCGCTTCCCTCGAAATGGTCCGGCTCGCCTGCCCCGACAGCGCTCAGGCATTCCTCATCTCCGAAAGCTTTGGTCTTCCCGTCATCGACAGCGACGGCATCCGTGATCTCCACCACAAGATCATCGGCGACACGGCTGAAAGCCTCAATGAGGGCTTGGGGGACCGGGCCATGCAAATCCACCTTCAACGTATTGTCGGTTCTTTTGTCGGCTCCGCTCATGGCGCAGGCCAGTTCTACTCGCGCGCAGTTACCGAGGCCAGGGACGCTACGGCGAAGGGCTCCAATGACTCTCGCGACGAAGATCTTGACGGTCCGGTCGGGTTCAATGGTGCGGCCCAGCGCAAACGCGAGTTCGCGGCCGATATGGGCCTGCAGGCGCACGCTCTCAGATGCGCAGCCGAAGGCGTTGTCAGCGCTTACGAACAGGTGATTGGCGAATCTTGGAAACCTTTCACGCGTCAGGTCGAAAACCCCGGTCAGACCGTCGATCGGAAGGCGACTGAGCTGCAGATGGCGGCTCTTGGATGAGCCGTTCGGGCGGAGCTTCGGCTCCGCTCACTATCAATTCGATGGCTAACCCTGCCACGGGTCAATGACGACCACGCCGGTCTCGTGGAAATCCTTCACATTGCGCGTCACCACGGAAAGATTGTGCACCAAAGCGGTCGCCGCAATCAAAGCGTCGGCTTCGTTGCGACGGTCGGGGATGTGAAGTTGGGCGCATCGTGTCGCGATTGCGTCATCGATGGGAAGAATGCGGCCGGCAAATTGCGGCCGGACATGGTCGTCAAGCCATTTGCGCAGCCTGCCACCTTGTTTTGGGTCGCGTCGTTGGACGCTCAGCACACCGCGTTCTAGTTCGAGGATCGTAATCGCCGAGATAAGAAAGGTGGTCGCGTCCTGTGCAGCGACCCAGGCGGTCACATTGGCATCGGCACGACCGTCTCCGGCCTTCCGCAATTCAGAGATGACATTGGTATCGAGAAGAAAGGTCAACTGAGATCAATTTCCCGCGGCATGATCTCAACACGGGACGGCGCAAATTCGATTTCTGATAGTCCGGGCATGGAAAGTGCATCGACGAGGTTATGTTGCTGACCGGTCAACCGTTCGAACTCTGCATAGGTCATCAGGACATGGGAGGGCTTGCCCCGGTCGGTAATGACAACCGGGCCATCCCTGGCAGCCTTCTTTGCACGGCTTACATCCTGGTTCAGATCGCGGCTCGAGACAGTCGTAATGGTCATAACGCACCTCTTGTAGGTATGTATCTACATATAGCATGCAGCGCGCGAATTGCAACGGAACGGTGAAGATATTGCCGCTCGCCGGCTAACGGACATCCGGTGTTACGGACCCAACCGATCCACGTCGCCTTGGCGAACCGATCGTGCACGGCCGGGCTCTATCTAGAACGCAACCCAATCCCGCTCTTTTGAGGGATGGCATTCCTGGCGCGGCGCGGACTTCCACGATCAACCCGTAAAGGGTCCGCTAGCTAGCTGCGGCCGCTTTGCTTTTGCCTGCGCGATGATCGCGTCCGCTTGGCCGCACACTAACGGAGCCATCAGAGCGGGAATTGGCCCGCTCCAACGATGGAGCCGAACATGCAGCACGATCTTTCCCTCGCCCAGAAACACGCCTGGAACCTCGCCCGCACCCTCATGATTCCTGTCATCCTCTTCAAGTCCGACGACGAATATGGCGTCCTGCCCGCCGACGAGGTCGAAGACGCCGAGATAGTCATCCTTTTCGAATACGACCCTTACACCGGCGGTCATTCTGTCCACTGACAGCTCAACTATTTCCTGTCTCGAAGGCGGCGCACTGCGCCGCCTTTCCACTTTACGGACGCACCGACCGTGGTCCGTCCCGGGAAAGGTCCGGGCGGAGCCGGCAGCAGCGTCAACGGCTTTGCCGTCCTCCTCTTCGTTCCGGCCCTTCGCCACCCCGCCGCGCTGCGCGCACCGAGGCCTCGGCTCGGGTGCCGCTCCAGCCTTGAGCCCCGCCGTTTTCGGACCTCGTGACGGACCGCGATCGGCGCGGTCCTGAATTGAGGAGATCTGAAAATGAAAAGAAGAGAGAAAAGCCCGCGCGTCGATATCTATGTGCGGATCACCAAGACGATTGTCACCGAACTGGAAAAAGGTGTCCGGCCCTGGATGAAACCCTGGAGCGCGGGCGGGCTCGAAGGCCGGATCACGCGACCACTCCGGCACACCGGCGAGCCCTACACGGGCATCAATGTCCTCCTGCTCTGGTCCGAAAGCCTCGCCCGAGGCTTCGAAGCGCCACTGTGGATGACCTACCGGCAGGCCGGTCAGATCGGGGCACAGGTCCGCAAGGGCGAGACCGGCGCAACCGTCGTCTATGCCAGCCGCTTCACGAAGACCGAAACGGATTCCCGTGGCGACGAGGTCGAGCGGGATATCCCGTTCCTCAAGACCTACACCGTCTTCAATTGCGATCAGATCGATGGATTGCCTGAGCACTATTATCACCGGCCGGACAAGATCACCGATCCGATATCGCGCATCGAGCACGCGGACCGATTCTTCGAACATACCGGCGCTGTGATCCGCCACGGCGGCGCAAAAGCCTTCTTCGCTTCCGCAAGCGACCATATCCAGATGCCGCCCTTCGAAAGCTTCCGGGATGCGGAATCCTACGTGGCTGTCCTCAGCCACGAGGCAACCCACTGGACGGCGCCAGCGCATCGCGTGGGTCGCGATCTGTCGCGCTATCACAAAGACCGCAGCGAACGAGCCCGAGAGGAACTCATCGCCGAACTCGGGAGCTGCTTTCTGTGCGCCGATCTCGGCGTCGTTCCGGAACTCGAACCGAGGCCCGACCACGCCAGCTACCTTCAATCCTGGCTGCGTATACTTAAGGACGACAAGCGGGCGATTTTTCAGGCGGCAGCGCATGCGCAACGCGCCGTGACCTATCTTCATGGTCTTCAGCCGGCTCGGCTTACTGAAGAGCGGGAGGCGGCGTGAGTTTGCCTTCCGAATGACCCTGGCGGAGTGCGATCAGCTCTCCGCCGGGCTGTATCCCGGCTTTGCAGAGCTCGTGTCTACCACAGCAATGATACCGCTTCCTCATAGGCTATATCGAGGTTGTGAATAAGAGATCAAAAGGCTTTGGTCATCGCGGCCCTTGCGTCGATGTATCTGCTCTTTCTCTTACAATCGCCCCAACATACAGACATACCTCGACGCATAGTCGAAGAACGGGAGCCGTGTCGAATTTTGTGAGAAAGGCTAGACAGCCACACGCGGTTGCCTCGACGCTGGCAAGGGCATTGGGTTGTTCTGTCCGATCATATTCTGGATCGGGGGTTGCGATACGACGGTTGCCGGTCTTCACTCCCGTTCAAATGTCACCAACGCGCCGCTCAATGCGGTCTCGATTGAGGCATGTCTGACCGGAAAACGGCTTCGCCTCGCTCGGCCTGACGCAACGGCGCTTCGAAACTTTCTTCCCCTTCGAACTTCATTCGAATTCCTCGCGGGTCAAGAAAGTGTCTCCCCGCCATCCTCCATTTCATTCCGTCCCCTTTGGGGTGCGCGCCGATCGCTCCCGGTCTCCTGACAGCCATCGAGGCCGCGATAGGCGCGGCCCGAAACATCGAAAGGATGAAGACAATGGCAAACATCGGCACTTTCACCACCACCAAGAACGGCTTCACCGGTCAGATCAAGACCCTCGCCCTAAACGTCAAGGCCCGCCTCGAGCGCGTCGAAACCCCTTCCGAGAACGGCCCACAGTTCCGCATCTTCTCCGGTGCAGTTGAACTGGGCGCCGGGTGGCAGAAGCAGGCGAAGGGAACCGAGCGGGATTACATCTCGGTCAAGCTGGACGATCCGAGCTTCCCTGCTCCGATCTACGCAACCCTGATCGAGGTGGACGGTCAGGAAGGGCTGCAACTGATCTGGTCCCGCCCGAACGGCAATCGCGACTGACCGCCGGAGGAGGGCCTCGTCGCAAGACGGGGCCTTCCGCGCGATGGGGTGTATTGAACTTCGACTACAAATGAACTAAGTTGAATGGACTAAGCAGGAGCACCGCTATGCACACCGTCAATATCCACGAGGCCAAGACACACCTGTCGCGTCTGATTGAGAAGGCCGCGAAGGGCGAACCCTTTATCATCGCCAAAGCGGGCAAACCGCTTGTGAAGGTCATGGCGCTGGATGCGCCGATGCCCGGCGCAACAAAGCGCACCGGCTTCATGGCCGGTCAGTTCACCGTGCCTGATGACTTTGATTGCATGGGTGACGAAGACATCGAAGCAATGTTTGGAGGCGATGCTTGAGGTTCCTTCTCGATACCCATCTTCTTTTGTGGGCCGCAAGCAATCCAGAGCAGTTGCCCGCACAAGCGCGTGCCGAAATCGAGAACTCCGACAACGATTTGATCTTTAGCGCGGCAAGTCTTTGGGAAGTCGCTATCAAGACAGGCCTGGGACGTCCCGATTTCGCGGTCGATCCACGGTTACTGAGGCGTGGGTTGGTGGACAATGGCTATCATGAACTGGCGATCACCGGTGAACATGCGATCGGCCTTTTGGTGCTTCCTCCCATACACAAGGATCCTTTCGATCGCATTCTGATTTCGCAGGCCGTTGCCGAGGAAATTGTCCTGATGACCGTGGACGAGAAGATCGCGCGATATCCGGCGCCGGTCCGGTGCTTTTGATTGTTCGCAACATCGGTGGGCGTCAAAGCTATCAGCGCCGCTGTACTGCCGCATCGCGATATCCACGGCGCCTTTTGCTACGCTCAAGACGGTGCAGCGCGGACCCTGCATCGGCGTTCGTATCGAATGTTTCCATCATCGTCTGACCGCGTTTTCCAATCCTTCCCCAGTCGCGAATGAGCGACGCGCCGCCGAACAGCGTGGGCTGAAGGCTCAGGCTGTAGAAGCGGCGCATATTCTGGGCCGGGTCGATGCGACGAAGATGAACCTGGTCGGGAGTGAATGTCTGCATGCGAAGAGTCTCTTCGACACCGCAACCGAAGTCCAATGAGTTGTGTGAATCAAGGCAGGACAATCGATTCACAACGTTGATACACATTCCTCGTGATCAGCGATGGAACCGGTTCTTGCCAACGACGCTTTTCATGTCATTGCGCCGAAACCAGATGGCGCGTCCGCATCTGAGCGGCGGATTACCCGACGTGAAAACGATCTGCTCGTCGCCGCGCATGCGCAGCACTTCTTCCGGTAATATCAGAGGCCGTGCCGC
>TARA_R110001599_G_scaffold353724_1_pt1 | contig 30786 bp, 20 predicted proteins | sample TARA_R110001599 | Tara Oceans TARA_R110001599 (sample SAMEA4398360) | marine metagenome | biome: Polar Biome; feature: [MES] marine water layer (ENVO:01000295) within the mesopelagic zone...; material: water (ENVO:00002006), including particulate matter (ENVO:01000060) such...
GGGAGATAGTTCGACTACGCCCTGCCTCTTACTCTACTCTGGAGCGGTCAACGCTGGAGTTACTTGGCTGTGGTTATCGACCTCTTTGCTCGCCGTGTAGTTGGTTGGGCGATGTCATCCAGTCCAGATGCAGATCAGGCTGTAAAAGCCCGAGATCATACTTGGGAGCAACGTGGGCAGCCCTCAAAGGTCATGTTCCACTCAGATCAAGGCAGTCAATATGGCAGTCGTAAACTCCGTCAGCGGCTCTGGCGGTATCGCATGGATCTGAGCATGAGCCGTCGAGGAAATTGCTGGGATACTCCAATAGAAAGGCTGTTCCGGAGCCTTAAACCGAGGGGTTAGCGTTCGCCCAGAAGGTACTCGCGCACCTTGCGCGAGTACACCAGATTGTTGGAGTTCAGCAGCTCAAAAGCGCCCGCCATTTGGCCGCCATCGAAAGCCTCCCTCACAAACCTTGAAAACCTTCCTGGCAAACCATGCAGCCGATCTGGCCTCCGTGGATTTCTTCACTGTACCCGCGGATACATTCCGGATCAGGTATGTATGTGCCATTCTGAATCCCTATATCGAGAGCATAGTTGGCAGACTCCGATCCGGTGGGCGTATCAGTCCCAAGTCAGTTGGAACATTGTTTTTCGACGCCCTGCAGTTGTTGATGTGTTTGCTATACTGAAAAGCACAGTGGCTGGCTTGTTTAGCAAATTATGGAAGGCGCAGATATGACCACACTGGATTACAATTTAGCAGAACTGGAATCTTGGACTAGATTGCACGAGTTGGCGAAGAGTGTCCGCAATACTAGAATCTCGGATCTGCTTGCCAAGGATCCCGGAAGAACGGGTAGATATAGCCAGGAAGCTGCTGGGCTTTTCCTTGATTATTCCAAGAACCTTGTCACCGATGAGGTGATGAAATACCTGTTGCAAATTGTGGACGAATCCCCGCTTTATGCCCGCCGTGACAATCTGTTCCAAGGGGCAAATATCAACACCACGGAGGGGCGCCCGGTTTTACACTGCGCACTAAGGGCGAGTCCTGCGCAGTTGTCCAAAGACGGGCTCGATGACATTAGCGAAAAAATCACCGAACAAAAAAAAAGAATCAGGCAGTTTAGTGACCAGATTCGTTCCGGCAGTTGGTTGGGTTCGACGGGAAAGCCCATTACCGATATTGTAAATATCGGTATTGGTGGGTCGGATCTTGGGCCAAAACTTGCCTGCGAAGCCCTAAAGGAATTTACACACGAGCGGATCCATTGCCATTTCGTCTCCAATGTCGATGGTGAGTCGATCAACAGTACGTTGAAATCACTGGACGCGCAGACGACGCTGGTTATTATTTCCAGTAAGACATTTACTACTCAGGAAACTTTGCTGAACGCAAAAGCCGCAGCCAGTTGGTTTGAGAACCAACTTAAGATAACGAATGTTTATCAGTCTCCTCACTTTATCGGTGTGACGACGTCACCGAAAGAAGCGGCAAAGCTGGGAATCAACGAGAGTAATATTCTTGAATTCTGGGATTGGGTTGGCGGTAGATATTCTCTTTGGTCAACCATCGGCTTGTCGATCGCGATCTCCATTGGTTACGAGAACTTCGCGCAAATGCTCGACGGCGCCCAACAGATGGATATTCATTTCCGCGAGTCACCTGCTGCTGACAATATGCCCATCATTCTGGGGGTATTGGGCATCTGGTATGGGAATTTTTTGAATGCAGAAAGCCACGCAGTTATTCCCTACTGTGAACGGCTGTTTAACTTACCGTCCTATATACAGCAGCTTGATATGGAGAGTAACGGTAAGAGCGTGACATTGGATGGCAGGCAGGTGAATTACTCCACTGGGCCTGTTATTTGGGGGCAGCCGGGCACCGAAGCGCAACACAGTTTCTTTCAGCTTCTACACCAGGGAACCCACGTCATCCCTGTGGACTTTATCGGGCTGCTGGGTGATGACCTCAGTTCACCTGAACACCACCGGATCTTGTTGGTGAATATGTTCGCCCAATCTGCTGCCCTGATGTTAGGGAAGCAGGATTCGGAGTGCCGCACTTATCGAAACTATGAGGGAAACAAGCCCTCAAACACGCTGCTTATGGATAAGCTGACACCCAGGACGTTCGGTTCGCTGTTAGCGCTTTACGAACACAAAGTGTTTGTTCAGGGTTGTCTATGGAACATCAATTCGTTCGACCAATGGGGTGTCGAACTGGGAAAGGAACTGGCCCTGAACATGTTAGACGCAGAATCTGGAACAACTGGGTTGGATCCTTCAACCCGAGGATTGCTGGACAGACTCAATGCGTTCCAATCTTGAGATTGCCGCACCTGAATCTGATCTGATTACATTCAAGGTTTGGTCGCTGCAGTATTCACGGCTCCTCAGGTGCAAAAGGGTGCTGGCACAAGGTGGTCGCCACCTGTTCAACCCTGGCGAATACTGGAACAGGCCATGAATAACCTGGAAAAACTGTTCTACTTTAGAGGCGTATCCGCAGAGTATCTTAACTACTCCGCAGAGCGAATAGTTGTTCCTCACGAGATTAGAGTCAAACTTCTGGAGGCGGTTGGATACGATGTAACAGATGATGAGGCTGTTGCGCAGGCCGTGTATGAACTGGACGCACTGCCTTGGAAAAGCTGGCTTAAAACGTTCAATATTTTGCGGTCCGGGGAATCGGAATATCTCGACATTCGAGTACACCCAGAAGAGAAAACAACATCCATTTCCTATCAGATCACCACTGAAGCGGGTGAACTACTCGAAGGCGAGCTGACGCCTGCGGAATTACCCGAAGTTGGCGAATACTATATTGACGGTATTCGCTACCGTGCTCACCGATACCCTCTCGCAGGTCTGCCGCTTGGCTATCATCAGATCGTACTGTCGAACGCCTCTCGAAAGGAGCAGGCTGTCCTGGCTGTTGTTCCGCCGAAGTGTTTCGAGATCGGCAACGGTCATTCAGACCGCTTGTGGGGAATCAATTGTCAGCTTTATACACTGCGTTCCGAACGCAATTGGGGCATTGGCGATTTCAGTGACTTAATGGAGTTGATCGCCGGCAGTGCCAGCGTTGGCATGGATGTCGTGGCGCTGAATCCGCTGCATGCGCTCGATATGTCCGCAGAGGATTTCTCCAGTCCTTACAGCCCCTCCGACCGCTGTTTTCTCAATCCACTGTATTTGGACCCGGAACGGATTCCGGAGTTTTGGGAATGTCAGACAGTAGTCTCGCAGTTTCGCAGCCCCGCCTGCCAGAAAAAACTGGCAGCTTTACGGGGCCTGACACACGTCGACTACCGGGGTGTGGCCGAGCTCAAGTACCCGGTTTACGAAGCGCTGTTTCAGCACTTTCTTGCGCAGGAGATAGAGCTGCGTACGGAGCGGGCGAAAGCGTTCGATCTTTTTGTGCAGCAGCGCAATGACTCACTGACAAGATTTTCCCAACACGAATCCCGGCTCGATTTTCAATCCCTCGGTGTGAGCCGCGGCACTTCGACTGATCCACGCTTTCACCAATACCTGCAATGGCTTGCCCAGCAGCAGTTGCAGCAGTGCCAAACCCTCGCGCTGGAGTGTGGCATGAGCGTGGGTCTCATGGGTGACCTGGCTGTGGGTGCTGTTAAAGAAGGTGCAGAAGTGCAGGGCAACGCCGAGCTGTTTTGTGACGCAGCGACGATTGGTGCGCCGCCGGACCCTTTCGCACCGCAAGGTCAAAACTGGAATTTGCCGGCCCCGGATCCGATTGCGTTACAGCGAGATAACTACCGGCACTTTATTGAACTGCTGGCGGCCAATATGTCCTGCGTCGGTGCAATCCGAATCGATCATGTCATGGGTTTGTTGCGTTTGTGGTGGTGTCTGCCCGGGCTCGCTGGAGGCGCCTATGTGTACTATCCTTTTGAAGATCTTTTAGCGATTTTATGTCTGGAGAGCCACCGCAACAATTGTATGGTAATTGGTGAGGATCTGGGTGTTGTACCGCAGGAACTGCGCTCCAGAATGGCGGCGACCGCTGTTTACGGCAACAAGGTCTTTTATTTTGAGACAACGCACGATCGACAGTTCAAACCACCGCAAGATCACCAGGTTGACGCTATGTTAATGGTGACCAACCATGACGTTGCAACTCTGGCGGGTTGGTGGAACCTGGCAGATTTGAGCCTGCGCGCTGCAATGGGTTTAGTGGACACTGTCAATGAGCTACCCGATCGGTTACGACAGCGAAGAGCAGATAAAATAAGATTGTTAGCCTGGCTGCGTTCGCAGGAGTTGTTGCCTGAGAGTTGGCTTACTGATAATTCGCACTCCAAAGTCGAGCAGCCCTTCGATATCAGCTTGTGCGGGGCCATCCTCAGGGCTTGCGCACGCAGCCGATCGCGGATGATGCTGTTCCAACTGGATGACCTGCAGCTGCTGGAAGAGCCGGTAAATATACCGGGAACCCATCGAGAGTATCCCAACTGGCGCAAAAAGCAGGCGATTGAGACCAAGGCTCTGTTTAAAGACTCCCAAATCCTGGCGCTGTTGGCGTCTACCTATCGGGAAAGAAAGCAATGAACAGCCGAGCGATTAGCCTGTTAAACAACGAGGAAATTGATGCGATTCTTACGGCGCGCTGTGACGATGTATTCTCGAGACTGGGAATGCATGAGCATCCCACCGGGAAGGGGCTCATTGCCAGAGTATTCCTGCCCGGCGCCGCCGGTGTTGATGTCATAGCCAGTAAGGATAATAAAAAGGTAGCGTCTCTCGCGTTGGTCGATGAGGTCGGCCTTTTTGAAGGACCACTGGGACGCAGGCGGAAACCCTTTGCCTACCACCTCAGAGTCGATTTTGGAAACGACACTGTGGTAATGGAAGACCCGTACCGATTTCCGTCGCTGTTGAACGATGACGACGTATATCTGTTCGGTGAAGGTACGCAGGAGCGACTGTACCAATGGATGGGAGCGCACCCCAGGCAGATTGATGGCGTGGACGGAACGTCATTTGTAATATGGGCGCCCGACGCGGGGCGCGTTTCGGTCGTGGGCGACTTTAATGGCTGGGACGGACGTCGTCACGTCATGCGCAAACATCCGGCATCGGGCCTGTGGGAAATATTTCTCCCGGGTGTTAGTCAGGGTCAGGTCTATAAATTTGAGATCGCAACCCGCAGCGGTGAAATTCTACCGCTAAAAGCGGACCCTTTGGCGTATGCCATGCAGGGCTCACCGAATACAGCATCCATAATACCCGCAACCCAGCCCTACAAGTGGCAGGATGATTCCTGGATGGACGCTCGAAAAACCACCAGTAATCATTATCGCCAAGCGGTTTCGATCTACGAGGTACATCTTGGGTCCTGGCGGCGCAGTGTCGAACGAGGCGGTGAGTATCTGTCTTATCGGGAACTGGCTGAACAGCTCGTACCCTATGTTATTGATCTGGGGTTTACCCATATTCAACTGATGCCAGTGTCGGAATATCCCTTTGATGGTTCCTGGGGATACCAGCCGATAGGTTTATACGCCCCGACCAGTCGTTTTGGTACTCCGGACGATTTCAGGTTTTTTGTCGATCGTTGCCACCGCGAGGGAATCGCAGTACTGGCAGATTGGGTCCCGGGGCATTTCCCTACGGATGAACACGGTATTGGCCGCCTGGACGGCAGCTGCGCGTACGAACACGAAGATATCCGCAAGGGGTTTCATCCCGACTGGAACACCCTGATCTACAACTATGGTCGGGGCGAAGTGGTCAGCTATTTATTGAGCAACGCAATGTATTGGCTGGAACAGTTCCATATCGACGGATTGCGAGTCGACGCGGTCGCCTCTATGTTGTATCTGGATTACAGCCGCGAAGAAGGCGAGTGGCTCCCCAATGTACACGGCGGGCGCGAAAATCTGGAGGCGATCGAATTTCTCAAACAGGTGAATAGCCGTGTTTACTTCAATCACCCTGGGGGCATGATGATAGCTGAGGAGTCAACCGCCTGGCCCGGAGTCTCACGGCCCATTGAGCAAGGTGGCCTGGGCTTCGGCTTCAAATGGAATATGGGGTGGATGAACGACTCTTTACGTTACATGGAACGGGACCCGGTTCACCGCCAATACCATCATCACGAAATGACCTTTAGCCTGGTCTACAGCTTCAGCGAAAATTTTATACTGCCCCTGAGCCACGACGAGGTGGTTCACGGCAAGGGTTCGCTACTGCATAAAATGCCTGGTGACGACTGGCAGAAATTTGCGAATCTGCGCGCCTTTTATGGTTTTATGTGGACCCATCCCGGCAAGAAGCTTCTGTTTATGGGCGGCGAGTTCGCTCAGCGTCAGGAGTGGAACCACGACCAGAGTCTGGACTGGCATCTGCTCGACGACCCCATGCACAGTGGCGTGCGTAATCTGATTCGGGATTTGAATCACGTGTATCGGGAGCTCCCTGCGCTGCATGAGCTGGACTGTGATGGCCGTGGGTTTGAGTGGGTTGAATCTGAAAATGCCCAGCAGTCAGTGCTGGTTTATTTGCGCAAGGACGAGGCGGGTGCGGCACCGGTGCTGGTGGTCGTCAATCTGACACCGACGGTCTACTCAGACTATAAGTTAGGCGTGCCGTTACCTGGTCATTATCGGGAGCGACTCAATACTGACAGCCAACATTATGGCGGCAGCAACATAGGAAATAGGGGTAGCTTGTTGGCTGTTGACAAAGCTTGTCATGGCCAGCCCTGCCATCTGACGGCCAGCATTCCGCCGCTGGCGACGGTTATTTTCAGTTGGCAGGCTCCTTGAAAATGACGACTCGGATGCTATCTGGCCATCACCACACTTTGGGTGCGCACTGGGACGGGGAGGGCGTCAACTTCGCGTTGTTTTCAGCCCATGCCGAGGCGGTCGAGTTGTGTCTGTATGATGTCACAGGACAAACGGAAACAGCCCGATATACGCTGCCGGAAAAAACCCACGAGGTTTGGCATGGCTATCTGTCCGGACTCGATCCGGGCGCCGTGTATGGTTATCGCGTATACGGACCCTACAACCCCCAGGCAGGACATCGCTTTAATCATCACAAATTGTTGCTCGACCCCTATGCCCGCCAGTTGATCGGAGAGTTCCGCTGGAATGATGCCCACTTTGGCTATCGCCGCGATGACCCCGAGGAAGATCTCTCTTTTGATACCCGTGATAATGCGCCCTTTATGCCAAAGTGTGTGGTCACAGCGCCGTCAGTTTTTGCAGATGATACCCGACCCAAGAAGCCGGATGTTTCCTGGAGCCAGACGGTAATTTATGAAACCCACGTGCGTGGATTCACCTTACAGCATCCCGGTGTCCCGGAACTTGCGCGCGGAAAGTTTGCCGGGCTAGGTCACCCGAAAATTATTGCCTATCTCAAAGCCCTTGGTATCACCAGTGTCGAACTCTTGCCGGTGCAGGCGTTTAGCGATGAACATTTCGTTTACGAGAAGGGCCTGCGCAATTACTGGGGTTATAACACGTCAAGTTTTTTTGCACCGCACACGGCGTATCTGAATGAAAATGATGCGGCAGAATTCAGGCATATGGTTGATAACTTTCACCAAGCCGGTCTCGAGGTTCTGCTGGATGTTGTTTACAACCATACCAGTGAGAGTAATCGCCTCGGCCCCACTATGAGTTTCCGTGGCATTGATAATGCCTCCTATTATCGACTGCAGGCGGAGAACCCCCGCTACTACGTCAATGATACCGGCTGCGGAAATACGCTTAATGTGAGTCATCCCAGGGTGCTGCAATTGGTGATGGACAGTTTGCGCTATTGGTCCAGCGACATGGGTGTGGACGGCTTCCGTTTTGATTTGGCGCCGGTGATGGGGCGTGAACCCAAGGGCTTTAACCCACGGGCCAGTTTCTTCCAGGCAATTGCCCAGGATCCCCAGCTGTCGCGAATAAAATTGATTGCAGAACCGTGGGATATCGGTCCCGGCGGCTACCAGTTAGGCAACTTCCCCGCGCCCTGGAGCGAGTGGAATGATGACTACCGCGATACCGTGCGTCGCTTCTGGCGGCGGGAGCCTGGACAGCTACCGACACTCGCACGACGCTTGCACGGCTCGGGCGATATTTTTGAGCGCTCGGGTCGCCGTCCGTACGCCAGCGTTAATTTCATCACCAGCCACGATGGCTTTACCCTGCGTGATTTAGTGAGCTATCAGCAACGGCACAATTCGGCGAATGGTGAAAACAACAACGACGGTCATCGAGAAAATCTTAGCGAAAATTTTGGTGTGGAAGGTCCGACTGATGATGCGGCGATTGAGACAGCGAGGCGTCGTCAACAACGGAACTTGCTAGCCACATTGCTGGTCTCCCAGGGAACGCCAATGATTCTTGCGGGCGATGAACTGGGGCGCAGCCAGCAAGGCAATAACAATGCCTACTGTCAGGACAATGAGCTGAACTGGATCGATTGGCCCTCGTTAGGGAAACACAGTGAAGATCTCAACGCATTTGTGACCTTGTTACTCAAACTACGCGCAGACTACCGGATTTTGAGCCATCCCAGCTATATTCATCCGCCTCATCGACCGGAGAGCTACGATATAAAGTGGCTCAACAGCGATGGGCTGGAAATGCGCGAAGAACATTGGCAAGAGCACCACAGTTTTTTACTGGGCTACCTGCTAACGGGGCCCCACGACGAGCAGTCGCGTGTGACTTTGCTCGTTATATTTAATAACAGTACTCAGCAGCAGGAATTTCAGCTTCCGGACTATCAGGCAGAATCAGGGGAGTCGGCACTTTGTTGGCGCTGGCTTGTAGATACCATTCAGGAACGCGGCATACCAGAGCGCCCCTCAGCCGCTTCCGGCGAAAAGCTGAATATTGACGAGCGCTCAGTGGCGATTCTAGGTTGTAATAAAGACATCAGGTTTGCACAGGGCACAAGCAATGATTGATCGCATAAAAGTCAGCAACGCTCAGGTAGAGCCCTTGGGTATGGATGAACAAAAGGTGGCCGAGGATCTTAACCGGCACGTGAGTTTGACACTGGGTCGCGATGAGGGCAATGAATCGCACGGCTATCTATTTGATGCCTTAGCTCTCACAGTGCAGGATCGCCTCATAGAACGATGGCGCGCGACTCGCGACCGCTATCGGGCCGAGCGTCCCAAACGTGTTAGTTATATATCCATGGAATTTCTGATGGGTCGCGCGCTGAGCAATGCGGTCAATAATCTGGACCTGGAACAACCGGTTCGCCAGGCCTTAAGCAACTACGGCTGCACACTGGAAGAGGTGGTTCAGGAGGAGCTGGACGCGGGCTTGGGTAATGGTGGTTTGGGCCGACTCGCCGCCTGTTTTCTCGATAGTTGCGCCAGCCTGCAGTTGCCGGTAACCGGTTATGGTATTCGCTACGAATACGGCATGTTTAATCAGAAAATAGTTGACGGTCATCAGGTGGAATGCCCCGATAACTGGTTGCGAGATGGCAGTCACTGGGAAGTCGAATCTCCAGAAAATACCGTGCGGGTAAAGTTTTTTGGTCACAGTGAGTATTACCGGGACCAGGCTAATCGTCAGCATTCGCGCTGGATAGATACGCAGGACGTGTTGGCCGTGCCCTACGATGTGCCGGTGCCGGGGTATCGCAATGAAACCGTAAATACGCTGCGTTTGTGGAAATCTGCAGCCACCGATGAATTTAATCTCGAAGATTTCAATGCGGGCAGTTATACCGAGGCCGTCGCCGCGAAGAATCTCGCGGAACAAATCACCATGGTGTTGTACCCCAATGACGCCAGTGAAAACGGTAAGGAGCTGCGTTTGCGGCAACAGTATTTTCTTGCCTCTGCCAGTCTGCAAGATGTTTTGCATCGTTGGGTAAAAAATCATGGAGAGGATTTCAGTGAGTTCGGGGAGAACAATTGTTTCCAATTGAACGATACGCATCCGTCCATCGCAGTTGCTGAGTTGATGCGTTTGCTAATGGACGATTATCTGCTGAACTGGGAGCAGGCATGGAAAATTACCAGCAGTACCATGGCCTATACCAATCACACCTTGTTACCCGAGGCTTTGGAAAGATGGTCGGTAGGGCTTTTCAAGGAATTACTGCCCCGGCTGCTCGACATTATCTACGAGATCAACGCTCGATTTCTCACCCTGGTGGCCGAGCGCTGGCCCGGAGACAGAGCGCGCCAGCAAAGACTGTCAATCATCGAGGAAGGTGATCATCCACAGGTCAGAATGGCCTATCTCGCCATTGTTGGCAGCCATTCTGTCAACGGCGTGGCGGCCCTGCACACCCAGTTGTTAATAGGGGGCTTGTTCCACGAGTTCTATCAACTGTGGCCAGAAAAATTCAATAACAAAACCAATGGTGTAACGCCCAGACGTTGGCTGGCCCAATCCAATCCCGGTTTAAGCGAATTGGTAACAGAAGTAATCGGTAAAGAATGGATACGGGACCTCGATGAAATCGCAAGGCTGCGGCCATTTGCCGATGATGAGGCGTTTCGAATTCGCTGGCGGGATGTAAAGCAAGCCAATAAAGAGCGACTGGTAGAACTTGTTGAGCGGGATTGCGGCGTCCAGTTCCATTCGGACATGTTGTTCGACATACAGGTGAAACGTATACATGAGTACAAACGGCAGTTGCTCAACGTGCTGCATATCATTCATTTGTATGATCGAGTTGTCCGGGGTGATGTGAAGGGCATGCAACCCCGCTGTGTGCTGATCGGTGGAAAGGCAGCGCCAGGCTATGTCATGGCAAAGACTATCATCAAGCTGATTAACAATGTAGCGGCAGTGATCAACAAGGATAGGCGCCTGCAGCCCTGGTTACGGGTGGCTTTTTTACCTAACTATCGAGTCACTTCCATGGAAGTGATTTGTCCGGGCACCGATTTGTCCGAGCAGATCTCAACGGCGGGCAAGGAGGCATCAGGTACCGGCAACATGAAGTTTATGATGAATGGCGCCCTCACCATTGGCACACTCGATGGCGCCAATATTGAAATTCGTGAGGCGGTGGGACCGGAAAACTTTTTCCTCTTTGGTCTTGAGGCGCACGAAGTCCAGGCCGCACGGCAAAGCTATAACCCGGATGCCATTATCGCTGATGACGCGGATTTTTCACGGGTGATGCAATTATTGGAAAGCGGACATTTCAATTTGTTTGAGCCCGGTATCTTTGATTCCGTGGTCGCCTCCATTCGCAGTTGCGACGATGCCTGGATGACCGCGGCAGATTTTCGTGGCTACATCAATGCTCAGCAGGCTGTGTCCACGGCCTATCAGGACACGCAAGCTTGGACCCGTATGAGTATTTACAACACGGCGGCCAGCGGTCGCTTTTCGAGTGACAGAACGATTCGGGACTATAGTAAAGAAATATGGGGATTGTGCTGATTCCTCAATATCCACTATTTCAATCCGGCATAACACGAGGAATTCACCATGGATGATACAAAGTCCAATGAAAAAATGAATGAGAGCCCTCGCTATGTAAGTCGTTTAACAAAAGACACACTTGCCTTGATATTGGCGGGAGGGAGAGGGTCCAGGCTTTACGAGCTGACCGATTGGCGGGCGAAGCCCGCCCTGTACTTTGGTGGCAAGTACCGCATTATTGATTTTCCCCTTTCGAACTGTATCAATTCCGGTATTCGCAGAGTGGGCGTGCTTACCCAGTACAAGTCGCATTCCCTGCTGCGCCACCTGATGCAGGGATGGAGTCACTTCAAGAAAGAGCTGGGAGAATTTATCGAAATTCTACCAGCATCCCAACGGTATTCGGATGACTGGTATCAGGGTACCGCCGATGCGGTCTACCAAAATATGGACATAATCCGCGCGGAGAATCCCAAGTACGTGATGATATTGTCTGGCGACCATATTTACCAAATGGACTACGGTGACATGCTCGCGCAACATGTGGATAGAGGCGCCGATATGACGGTCTCTTGTCTGGAGGTTCCCATTGAGGAGGCTGCTGGCGCCTTTGGCGTGATCAGCGTTGACGAAGAGGGGCGGGTGATAGCCTTCGATGAAAAACCCGAGCATCCAACACCGATACCCGGTGAGAGTGGGCTGACGCTGGCCTCCATGGGCAACTATATATTCAACACCGAATTTTTGTTCGAGCAGCTACTAAAGGATGCGGAAAATCCGGATTCAAACTCTGATTTTGGTGCGGATATTATTCCCTCCATTATTAAAAGTCACAAGGTGTACGCCTCTCCTTTTCGCGATCCGCGAACCAAAGGGCGACCTTACTGGCGGGATGTGGGAACTCTGGATTCTTATTGGGAGGCGAATATGGAACTGGTTTCACCACAGCCTGCGTTTAATCTGTACGATGCGAGTTGGCCTATATGGACTTATCAATCGCAGTTGCCGTCGGCCAAGTTTCTGTTTGATGACGACGATCGTCGGGGCATTGCGGTTGATTCAACAGTATCCAGTGGCTGTATTGTATCTGGGGCCAAATTGCGAAAGTCCCTGCTGTTCTCGAATGTCCGGGTCGATAGCTACACAGATATAGAGGAATCTATCTTGTTGCCCAGTGTGACTGTGGGTCAGCGTTGTAAAATTCGCAAAGCCATTCTTGACCGCGGCTGTCACATTCCAGACGGGTCTGAAATTGGTGTCGATCATGAGCAAGATAAAGCCAACGGTTATCGGGTAACGGCCAAGGGTGTGGTGCTGGTGACACGGGGTATGCTGGGTCAGCCGGAAGGCTTTGCTTAGGCATTGGGGGAATAGCTATGGCGATAAAAACAATTTCTACGCAGGTTTTTGAGGGGCAAAAGCCAGGCACCTCTGGTTTGCGAAAAAAAGTGAAGGAGTTTCAGCGCAGCGGCTATCTGGAAAACTTCGTTCAGGCCATTTTTAATACGATAGCCCCCTGCGATGGCCACACATTGGTTGTCGGCGGTGATGGCCGGTTTTTCAATCGGGAAGCCATTCAAGTGATTATTCGCATGGCTGCCGCGAATGGTTTTTCACGGTTGCTGGTGGGCCAGGGGGGCATTCTCTCTACGCCAGCGGCTAGCTGTATCATTCGAAAACACCAGGCCCGCGGCGGGATAATTCTGTCCGCCAGTCACAATCCCGGTGGGCCGGATGGCGATTTTGGCATCAAGTTCAACGGCGACAATGGTGGCCCAGCGCCAGAAAGCTTAACTGACAGCATATATCAACAGACACTGTCGATTGATCACTATCTTATCGAGGACGCGGAAGATGTGAACCTCGATCAATTGGGAGCTTACTCGCTGGCGGGCACCGCGATAGAAATCATCGACCCCGTTGCAGACTATGCTGATCTTATGGCATCTCTGTTCGATTTTGAGCGCATGAAGGCCTTACTGACGAACGGTAAGTTCCGCATGTGTTTCGATGCCATGCACGCGGTCACCGGGCCCTATGCCAAAGAGATATTTGAACGTCGTCTGGGCGCAGCAGAGGGCACAGTGATTAATGGCGTGCCGTTAGAGGATTTTGGTGGCGGTCATCCGGACCCCAATCAAGTACACGCCCACGAACTGGTGGCACTACTGAATGGGGATAACCCTATGGACTTCGGCGCCGCCTCGGATGGCGACGGTGACCGCAATATGGTCCTCGGCAAAGGTTTTTACCTCAATCCCTGCGACAGTCTGGCGGTCATGGCGGCCAACGCACAGTATATACCCGGCTATGCTGAGGGTATCGCAGGGATCGCAAGATCCATGCCCACTAGTCGGGCGGCCGACCGAGTGGCGAAAAAACTGGGCATCCATTGCTATGAAACGCCAACGGGCTGGAAGTTTTTTGGCAATCTACTGGATGCGGGGAAGATTACGCTTTGTGGAGAGGAGAGCTTTGGTACCGGCTCGGATCATGTCAGGGAGAAGGATGGGATGTGGGCGGTACTGTTCTGGCTCAACCTGATCGCAGTGAGAAACCAGCCTCTGGGCGAAATTGTCAAGAATCACTGGACACGATATGGCCGTGATTACTTTACCCGTCACGATTATGAAGCTGTGAATAGTGAACGCGCGGCGGACATGATTGAACGATTGCGTGGGCAATTGCCCGATCTCCCGGGGCGGGAATTCGCCGGCCTTTGTATCGAATCTGCCGACGATTTTAGCTACACCGATCCCATTGATGGCAGCGAAACCTGTAATCAGGGTGTTCGGATTTTTTTTGACAACGGCGGCCGGGTTGTATTCCGCCTCTCCGGTACAGGAACCGAGGGCGCTACGCTTCGGGTTTACTTTGATCAGTATCAAAATGACCCTACACTGTTGGGGCAGGACCCACAAAAGGCTTTGGCGACCTTAATGGACGCTGCAGATCAAGTAGCCGGGATTATCGAGTATACCGGGCGCGAGAAGCCGGACGTGATTACCTGATATGGGGAAACAGCAATGAAAGTGCTGATGGTGGCCGCCGAGAATGACGCTATCCCCGGTGGCAAGGTCGGTGGTATCGGCGATGTTGTTCGCGACATTCCCATTGCACTGGCTAGCAAGGGAACTCAGGTCGATGTGGTGACGCCGGGTTACGGAGCCTTTTCAGCGTTACCCGGTAGTGAGCGGGTAGGAATACTCCAGGTTATGTTCTGGGGCCAGCGACAAGCCGTCGACATTTTTCGAGTTCCCGGGAAAAAACCCGAGAAAAACGTCACCCTATGGGTGCTGGAGCACCCGCTCTTTGCCGCGGGCGGCCCGGGGAAAATTTACTGTGATGATCCGGGTAACAGGCCGTTTGCAACCGACGCCAGCAAATTTGCACTGTTTAGTGTCGCGGTAGCTCAGGCGATTATTGAGGGCAGATTTGCCGCGATTGATGTTTTACATCTACACGACTGGCACGCTGCAATGGTGAGTGTGTTGCGGGCCTTTGACCCCACCTACAAAGCATTGAAATCAATCCACACGGTATACACTATCCACAATCTTGCCTTACAGGGCGTTCGTCCAATGGCGGATGACGAATCCTCCCTACGTGCCTGGTTTCCCTATTTGAATTACGACGCCCAACGGCTGAATGATCCAAGAGCTCCGCACTGTATCAATCCCATGCGCGCGGGAATAAACCTCAGTGACAAAGTTCATGCAGTGTCACCTACCTACGCCCGTGAAATACAGCAAGCCAGTGATCCAGTGCAGGGCTTTTTTGGCGGTGAGGGGCTGCATGAGGATTTGGAGCGAGCGGCCAAAGAAAATCGCTTGCATGGCATTCTCAATGGCTGTGAATATCCCGGTCCCGCTATAAAAACCTTGTCCGCCGGCGAACTATTGTTGCAATGTGAAACTCAGTTGCTGTACTGGGTCGGCCGCAAGCCCGGGGTCGAAAGTGCTCATTTTATTGCCAGTAGACGGCTGGCGCATATTATTTCAGCACTCAGTAGTGCAGCAAGCTCCACCCAAGGCTTACAGAAGCAGCCTTTTCTCGCAACGTCGGTGGGGCGGATTACCGATCAAAAAATGTTGCTATTGCGCCAGATGATGTCCGATGGCGAAACGGCGCTGGACCATTTGCTCAATGTACTTGGTGACGAGGGTATGCTGGTTCTACTCGGTAGTGGTGATGTTGGGCTGGAGCAGTTTCTGACCGAGGTCGCCTCCCGACGCACAAACTTTATTTTCCTCAAAGGTTACTCCGAGACGATATCCCTTAGTCTCTACAGCAGTGGCGATTTATTTGTGATGCCCAGTTCGTTCGAACCATGCGGTATCAGCCAGATGTTGGCGATGCGAGCAGGTCAACCCTGCCTTGTACACAGTGTTGGAGGGTTAAACGATACGGTGAGAGATGGCGAAGACGGTTTTGCATTTAACGGGGCTAGTCTCCAACAACAGGCCGAAAATATGATCGTTTCTTTTGAGGCAGCGGTCCAACTGAAGTTGGAAGATCCAGCTCAGTGGCAGAGAATATCTTCGTCCGCTGCCGCAGCAAGATTTTTGTGGAGTGATGTGGCCGATGAGGTAGTGCGTTCTCTCTACACGACATCTTAGCAAGGGTAGCTTCAGGCGAAAGGTTGTCCCTCGCTATGCATGACTTCCGTTGTGGTTTGCGCAATATCCCTCTGCTGAGTTATCTGTTAATCAGGCCAGGCGGGTTGAACTCAGACTCTGTTTGACACGTTGCAGATGATCAGAAAATCCCTTCGGCTGATGCACTGCGAGTCGGGTGGCCAAGACATCAACCAGCGTTAACTGCGCGATACGGGAGGTCATTGGTGTGTATACATCCGTGTTCTCACTGCTTTCGACCGCTAGAACCCTGTCGCAGATCGTCGCCAGAGGTGAGTCGGCCGAAGTGATCCCTATCAGTGTTGCACCTGCGTTGCGCCCAATTTCGGCGATTTCGAGAATAGGAATTGTTCTCCCGGTATACGAAATGCACAGAAGATAATCTCCTGCTCCCAGTCCAGCTGCAGCCATGCGCTGATTGAGATTGTCCAGATGTGCAATCACCGGGATATTAAATCGCATCAGCTTGTGTTGTGCATCCAGTGCGACGGGGGAGGAGGCCCCTTGTCCGCAGATTACAATCGAGCGGGCGGAACAAAGGCGCACTGCGATATCGTCCACGATGGCCGCGTCCAAGCCCTCCATGGCCGAATTCAGGCAGGCGTGCGCTGACTCAAAGACTTTTTCGATCATGTCCGTGCAGGAATCATCGGGATCTATGTCCTTGGAAATGTGGAACTTACGGCGCGCGATTTCCGTAGCCAGCCTCAACTTGAAATCAGGAAAGCCCTTCAAGCCCAGTCCGGTGCAAAACCGGTTTACCGTGGGTTCACTGATTCCTACTTTAGCGGCGAGAACAGAGATTGGCATATCGATAACCGCCTGGGGATCACGCAAGACATACTCCGCAATTTTTTTTGCCGAATTAGTGCGCCTGGTCTCGGAATTCGCGAGTTCAAGCATTAACAGGCCCATAGCAAGACTCCCTTATAGGGCGTAGTTGTTAAAGATAAAAGTAATAAAATTACATGTTATATGCAAGTCATATCTCTTTGGGTTTCAGTGCAAGTACTATGCTATAGGGGATTGTACTTGTTTTTCGCGGTTTTTTGGCTGATACTGCCTTTAATATTAGGTTTTCGTCAAGCGCTCTCAATTGTCAATTCACAATGATATGTAATAATATTACACCGATACTTTTACTCATCCTGCCGGAGTAACCGTTATATGGCCTGTGATTTACTGATCGTTGGCGGCGAGGGTGATCTTGCTCTGCGTAAGTTGTACCCCGCTCTCTATTCGCTCTGGGTTGGCAATTACCTTCCCGTGGATATCAAAATCATTGCGATGGCCAGGCACGAACTGAGTCAGGAGGAATTCCTGCAGCGTGTGCGTATAGCCTTCGATAGCCGCTTGAAGTCAAAGCCTTTTGAGCAGGACCAGTGGGATGAGTTTACGACCCGGCTCTTTTATTATCGTGCGGATGCGACCTCAGCTGCGGAATTAGAACGGGTTCGTCAAGAGCACCTGAATGAACCGAGTCGCGACCTCGTGGTCTATCTGGCAACCCCTCCAGGGATTTTCGGGCCCGTCTGTGAGGCCATTCAGACAGCGGGCCTGGCGCGCACCAATACGCGCATTGTCGTGGAAAAACCACTGGGAGATGACAGGGAATCCTACCTGGAGATTAATCGACAGTTGACGTCTATCTTTGAGGAGCGACAGGTCTATCGTATCGATCATTATCTGGGCAAGGAAACCGTGCAGAATCTGCTGGCGCTGCGTTTCGCCAACACGTTTCTCGAACCCCTGTGGAACAACAAATATATCGACAATGTACAGATCACGCTGTCGGAATCGATTGGGGTTTCGGGGCGCTGGGACTTTTACAATAATGCCGGAGCGATGCGCGATATGGTACAGAACCATTTGCTGCAGTTGGTGTGTCTGGTAGCGATGGAGCCGCCGACGCACCTGGAGCCAAACGCCGTGCGCAACGAAAAGCTCAAAGTGTTGTCATCCCTGCGTCCAATGGATGAAAAAATGATTCGTGACAATGTGGTATTGGGTCAATACATTGCCGGTGCTGTGGGTGGTGAAGCGGTTGTTGGCTACATGGATGAGGAAGGCGCTACGTCGCGTTCGGATACTGAGACTTTTGTCGCGATCAGGGCAGATCTGGATAACTGGCGCTGGGCTGGCGTACCCTTTTATCTGCGCACGGGCAAGCGTTTGCAATCTCGGTACTCTGAGATAGTGATTGAGTTTAAACAGGTGCCCCACTCCATCTTTATGGAGCAGGGCGTGATGGCTCCGCCTAATCGCTTAACGATTCGATTGCAGCCAGATGAGATGATCAGATTGCAGCTGATGAATAAAGTCTCTGGTCTGGATGTGCAGTCACCGTTGCGCAACGTGGCCCTGGACTTGAGTTTTCCTGAGGAAAACGAACTCGGTGCGGCGCCCGATGCCTATCAGCGGCTGTTATGGGATGTGATTCAAGAGAACCCCACTCTGTTCGTGCGTTCAGATGAAGTAGAGGAGGCGTGGAAGTGGGTGGATGGCATCCAAGATGTCTGGAGGCGCACCGGCAAACAGCCTGAAAAATACATGGCAGGCAGCTGGGGCCCTTCCAGCGCAATCGCCTTGATCGTGCGCGACAATCGCCGGTGGTGGGAATATGAATAATCTGCATTCATCTTCCAGCAATGCGAAATTGTTCATCTTTACTGAGTCTATCGATGTTGTCTTGTTGGGCATGGGCGAGGATGGACACACTTCCTCATATTTCCCGCATGTGCCCAGTCCGATCAGGGCAATAAATGGCGATGCGAAGCAATTATGTATTGCGGTGTCGGCACCCACTGCCCGCCACCTGCGGATGACCCTGCAACCCCCTCCGACAAATCTATTTCACGAGTGAGGGCTGAACTATGCACGTGACCATTGAACAAGTCACACAGGATCTACGTAAACGCAGCCGGGATTCACGTCAGGCGTATCTGCAACGCTGCATCCGTACGCGGGATGATCAACCGCCGAAAAAACGTCTGTCCTGCGGCAACATGGCCCACGGCTACGCGGCCTGTAGTGACGAGGAAAAACAGCGTATCGGTGCTATGCAGGCGGCTAACCTCGGTATCATCACTGCCTACAACGATATGCTTTCAGCCCACCAGCCGCTGGCTACTTACCCTGCGTTGATCAAGCAAATTGCGCTGGATTTAGGCAGTACAGCTCAAGTAGCTTCGGGAGTGCCTGCAATGTGCGATGGCGTAACCCAGGGACAGCCAGGAATGGATCTGAGTTTGTTCAGTCGCGATGTGGTTGCACTATCGACGGCGGTGGGGCTGAGCCACAATCTCTTTGATGGTGCTATCTGCCTGGGCATTTGCGACAAAATCGTGCCCGGCATGTTGATAGGCGCACTGCAATTCGGGCACTTACCGGTCGCCTTTCTGGGTACCGGGCCTATGGCCTCAGGTATTCCCAATAAGGAAAAAGCAGCAGTGCGACAGCGGCATGCACAGGGCAAGGCGGATGACGTTCAACTGCTGGCCGTAGAATCTGCGTCTTATCATAGCCCTGGTACTTGCACCTTCTATGGCACAGCTAACAGCAATCAGGTGTTGATGGAAATGTTGGGCGTGCAATTGCCCGGTAGTTCCTTCTTGCACCCTGATGATCCACTGCGCCCCGCGCTTACCCGCCAAACCATTAAGGCGCTGATAGCCAGTGCGGAAAACCCTCAGAAGCGATCACTGTCTGCGGTTGTCACCGAGGCATCACTGGTCAATGCAGTGGTTGCGCTGTTGGCGACGGGCGGATCAACTAATCACACGCTGCATTTAGTAGCCATTGCGCGGGCGGCGGGTATTCAACTGAGTTGGAAGGACATGGATACCTTGTCCAGTGTGGTGCCATTGTTGGCACGCGTTTATCCAAACGGATCTGCTGACATCAATGATTTTCAGGCTGCAGGCGGTATGGCTTTCTTGATACGTGAGCTACGTAGTGGCGGGTTGCTGAATGAAGATGTCACCAATATTCTGGGCGCAGATTTGGAACCATATTCATGTGCGCCTGCGCCGGATGATGCAAAAGAAGTCGTTTGGAGAGATCCAGTCACGCGATCAATGCGCGACGACGTGCTGAGACCGCTGGCCAGACCATTTGCAGAGGAAGGCGGCCTGCGCATGCTGTCTGGCAATCTGGGTGAAAGTGTTATTAAGGTGTCGGCCGTGGCCGCGGACCATTGTGTCATCACGGCCAAGTGTCGCATCTTTCATTCGCAGGACGCGTTGCGCGAGGCGTTTGAGGCGGGCGAACTGGATTGCGATGTTATTGCGGTAGTTCGCTTTCAGGGTCCGGCGGCCAATGGAATGCCAGAGTTACATAAAATGACACCTTACCTGGGAACACTTCAGGACAAGGGCTTCAAGGTCGCCCTTGTTACCGACGGCCGCATGTCGGGCGCCTCGGGTAAGGTGCCCGCCGCGATCCATCTCACACCAGAGGCGATACACGGTGGCCCGATAGCGTTGCTGCGCGATGGCGACGAAGTGGAGCTGGATGCTGTCAACGGCCGCCTGCAAGCGAATGTGGCTGCTGCTGAATGGGCGAGCAGGACGCCGGCACAGGCACCCGCGGCGGAAGATACACTGGGTCGTAATCTGTTTGAAGTGTTCCGTCGCAATGCCAGTGGCGCGATGTCGGGTGCCTCTATTTTCGAATCCACCGAATCGCGCTGAGAGTTTACGCAATGATTACGACGCTTTTAGCTAATTACCGGGTGCTGCCAGTTATCACAGCTACCGATGTCGCAAGTACCGTCGAGTTGGTGCGAGCACTAAGGCGCGGTGGTATGAAGGCGGTAGAGATTACGCTGCGCACGCCAGCTGCACTGGAGTGTATCACAGCGGTAGCTGCCGAAGTGCCAGATATGGTGGTGGCGGCAGGCACTGTGACAAACCCCACTGAGTTGCACAGTGCTATCGAGGCCGGTGCTTCGATGGTAGTAAGCCCTGGTTCTACCCCCGCGTTATTGCGCGCCGCGCGCGAAGCCGGGATCGACTTTGTGCCGGGCGTCGCAACGGCCTCGGAGGTTATGCTGGGTCTTGACGAGGGTTACGATTGCTTCAAGTTGTTTCCCGCTGTCGCAGTGGGTGGCATGCAATTATTGAAGTCACTGGCAGGTCCTTTTCCAGATGTGAAGTTTTGCCCAACTGGCGGCCTGACCCAGGCAAACTTTAGAGAATTTCTGGCGCTGCCCAATGTGGTTTGTTGTGGAGGTTCCTGGATGGTCTCAGCGGGACTGGTAGCGCATGGTCGCTGGGATCAAATTGAAGCGCTGGCGCGCGACGCAATGTCGCACGCTGCTAAATAGGGAGAGCAAGTATGCCAGCTATAACGCCGATTAGAATTGGCATCATGGGCTTTGGTCAGACGGGTCGCCAGATTTATGACCTGGCCTCGCACAGCAATGACGTCGATGTCGTTGCCATTGCCGATATTGGCCAGCCGGAGATCCTGCACTATCTTTTGTGTTCGGAAGTCAACCAGCCCCAGCGGCATACTCTCGAAGGTAATTTCCTGGTGAACCCGCGCTTCAAGACGCGTCTCATGGGTATTGATCGACCGGCAGAAATGCCGTGGGACGTGTTTGGTGTTGACGCTGTGATTGATTCTACCGGCATCTACCGAGACTGCGCATCCATGCAGGACCACCTGGGGAATGGCGCGCAACGCGTGTTGCTGCGCACATTGCCCGGTGAGGAAATTGATCGCATTGTCATTCCCGGAATTAATCAGGCCAGTATTGCAGCGAGTGACAGGATGATATCCGCAGGTTCTGCGACAACCACAGCGCTCGCGCTTCTGTTGCACATTCTTTCTCAGCGGTTTGCGATAGAGTGCGGAAGCATGACTACTGTGCACGCCTACACGTCGGATCAGGCGTTGCAGGATTATGCCGGAGCGGATTTTCGCCGTAGTCGTTCGGGAGCGATAAACATTATTCCCAACACCCACGAGGCTGGTTCCTGGCTGGGCCACATACTTCCGGATTTTGAAGGGAAGATCACTACCTCTGCGCTCAATGTGCCCATATACGAAGGCTGCCTGCTGGACACGAATCTGGTGTTCGAAGACACCACTGTAACGGCAGAAGATATCAATAACGCTATGCGAGTCAGTACAAAAGACTATCCGGGTATCGTTGATGTCGCGGAAGACCCTATTGTGTCGTCCGATGTCATTGGCAACTCTCATTCGTTGCTGTTTGATCTCAAAGGAACAATCAAGGCCGGTGAATCCATTATCAAAACGTTGGGCTGGTATGAAAACCTCGGCCATGCGGCGCGTTTACTGGATGTGGTGCGTTTGTATTCACAGTTGGATCGTCAACAGGAGACCGCGTAATGAGAGTCGCTATTAATGGTTTTGGACGCATAGGACGGTCTGTATTTCGTATCCTGGATGATGTGGACGGGATCGATGTCGTCGCTATTAACGACCTTTTTGATTTTGGTGCGCTACGTTACCTGCTCAATTACGACACGGTCATGGGCCCCTTTGGTAAGAGCCTGGTACTTGATGGCGATGAATTTGTGACACCCGAGGGGCGGACCAAATTGCTCAGCGAGCGCAACCCTGAAGATCTCCCGTGGGCGGAATTAGGCATTGATGCGGTTGTCGAGTCGACGGGCGTATTTCGCAGCCGCGAGCAATTGCAGTGGCATCTCGACGCGGGTGCCAAGCGAGTGGTATTGACCGTGCCTGCTTCCGAGCCAATCGATTACACCGTCGTAATAGGCGTCAACGACGAGGGCTTGAATGAGCAGCACCGTATAATTTCCAACGCAAGCTGTACGACCAATTGTCTGGCGCCGATGGCGCGCGTACTGCATGAGGAGTTCGGTATTGTCGAAGGTGTGATCAATACAGTGCATGCCTATACCAACGATCAGCGCCTGGCGGATGTACCGCATTCCGATTGGCGTCGCAGTCGGGCTGCTGCTGCGAATATTATTCCAACCTCTACCGGGGCTGCCAAGGCCGTCGGTGAAGTGCTGCCGGAACTGAAAGGGCGACTGCACGGAATTGCCGCACGGGTGCCCGTGCCGGACGGTTCTGTGGTTGACCTGTTTGCAAAGTTGGAGAAAAACATCTCTGTTGAAAATGTAAACGAAGTCGTAAAAGCTGCGGCCGCGCGTGAACATCTCCGTGGGATTCTGGCTTATACCGACCGGGCTATTGTGTCTTCGGATATCATTGGCGATTCGCATTCATCCATCTACGATTCCCAGTTCACGGCTGTTATCGGTGGTCGTTACCTGCGTGTACTTAACTGGTATGACAACGAATGGGGCTATTCCAGCCGCGTTTGTGACTTGTTGGCGAGGATTGGTCAGTGGAGTGATTGATCGCGGATACAGGGTGGCGATGAAAATCTCCGAGTCTAAAGCGCCATACCAATCCAGGCTCCAATTACCACAGCATTATCGAGATCGCCATTCGTTTTACCACCGGGATCTACGATATACTGAACGGCAGGCTGAATGTAGATTGATGGGATTATTTGGATACGATATCCGAGTTCGTAGACCATTTCTGCATCTACATACCCCTTGGTAACATGTTTGCCGTACTCATCGCTGATCTCGCCGTATGTGGCAAAGAACACGGTGTGGTCGTTTTCACGGCCAGGAATCAAACCTTTCCAGTTTGCACCGCCGCTGATCTGCAGCGGAATCTTGGCTGTTTCATCCTGAGAGTTGAATGCACCGAAAGCGAAGAGCTTCAGGCCGTCTATTACTTCAAATTCGCCATGCCCATAGACGGTCAGCTGGCTAGAGCTTTCACCGCCATCGAAGTCCGAATAGTTATAATCGGAATAGGCAGTACCAACATAGACCCGCGCCGGACGGTCCAAAACATTCGGCGTCCAGTCATATTGTGCCATGAAGGTCACACCGTCATCGCTGTCGATACCCCAGTCTGTTCCCTTTAGGTGAGTGCCAAAGGGATTATCGTTAATCTGGTAGGCGCCCAGCTGGAATTGATGCTCATCGTTTGGATTATATTTCACGCGTCCACCCCATAGAGCCAAGGGGAAGGAATAGATCTGGGGACTTTCGAGCATCATGGAACGGATGGGGCCGTTGATGGAGGTGCTTAGAGAATAACGATACAGTTCGTTGTTCGCGAAATCCTCATCCATGGATGTCCGGCCGAGTTTAATCGCCCACTCTTCGCCAAACATTTTTTCGATCCAGACCTGATACAGCCAGGCGACCTGTCCGTCGGCGCCGCCATTGATGGTCATGGGGTCATAGATACCGCCGACATCTCCGGCAATACCGTTACCCTGCCGGTTGACGATCGAAATTTTACTGATGGTTCCGTCCCAGCCGAATAATTTCTCCAGATCGAGATCTAAACCGGCATAAACCTGTGAAGTAAAGTTGTCGGCTGTCTCTATCCCACCTTCGACACTTGCCGCAGCGATCGAATCAAAGTAGAGGAATGGGGAAATACCCGATTTCTCCATGCTCTCATGTCGGCCGAGCAGTTGGGGACTTTCGTACCAGGAGCCTTCACCATCGGCAAATGCCACGCTCGTTAAGCCGATTAATAATATAGTCGTTAGTATTTTCATTTTTCCCCTCCGGGTTGGGGGTGCTGTTTCTGGTTACTCCCGCCCATCGAGCAGCGCTTGCATATGCTGAGCGATATCCGGGTTTTCGTAGAGCATACCCACCATTCTGCTGTATTCATCCGTGAAGGACTTGCTCTGGACAAGATCACCAAAGACCGATTTAACTTTTAGGAATGAAAGTTTGTCTTTTGATGTTCCTGCAGCGGCCCGGTGCAGGGCATGTTTCATTTCATCGACGATTTCGAGTTTCTCACCGTCCTTGCTCACGCCCTTATCGGAATAGTAGCACCACGCGGCAATCACCAGAGTTGCATATTTAATGCTGCCTCCCTGCTGCAGATTCTCAGTAATGGTGGGAATTAAAAACACCGGAAGTTTGCTGGAGCTTTCCAGGCAGATGCGGGCCAGGTTGTCCTTGATATTCGGATTGGAGAAACGTTCGAGAAGGGTATCTTTGTAATCATCGAGATCAACTCCGTCGACGGCATCCAGTACCGGAGTCGCTTCTGACTCCATGAAGGCGCGCAAATACTTGGCAAACAATTCGTCCGAGACACATTCGTCAATTGTGTTGAAGCCATGGATGGAACCCAGGACACCCAGCACGGTGTGCCCTGCATTGAGCAACCTGAGCTTCATCTTTTCATAGGGCGTTACGTCGGGCACAAACTGGGCGCCGACCGCTTCCCATTCGGGTCGGCCGTTGGAGAATTTGTCTTCGATAACCCATTGGCTAAAGGGTTCGCACGTAACCGGCCAACCATCGCGCAGGCCCACCTGGTTCTTCAGATAGTCCATATCAGCCGCTGTGGTTACGGGGGTGATTCGATCAACCATGGCATTGGGGAAGCAGACCTCGCGTTCAATCCACTCGGCAAGTTCCGGGTCCTGTTCACGCACGAAGCCTAACAGCATTTTTCGAGTCAAATCGCCATTGTGCTGAATATTGTCGCAGGATTGGACGGTGAACGCCGGAATCCCTGCATCCCGTCGCTTTCTCAATGCGCTACTCAAATAGCCGAATACCAGTTTGGGTTGCAGCGGGTTGTTCAGGTCGTGCTTCGCGTCAGGGTTGTCAAAATTGAACTCACCGGTGGCGGGATCTACATTGTAGCCCCCTTCTGTAATCGTCAACGACACAATCCTGGTCTGTGGACTTGCCATCTTGTCGATCACCGATGCCGGGTCGTCACAGCCCATAATAAAATCCACGAGGGAGCCGATTACCCGGTTCTCTATTTTTCCATCGGTGTGTTTGACGATGAGCGTGTAAAGGAAATCCTGACTCTTCAAGATATCCCTCAGTTTTCCGTCTGCCCCCCTTATTCCGACTCCGCAAATGCCCCAGTCGGTACCCATGCCTAAACCCAATAGTTCATCCATGTAGCAGGCTTCATGCGAACGGTGAAATCCCCCGACGCCGACGTGCACAATGCCTGCCTTCAACTCGCTGCGGTTGTATTCGGGACATGCAACATCTTCTGGTAACTGATGTAGATTGTTCTGATTAAGGTTGATGGCTTCTTTCATAATTTAGCCTCCACATATACTTCTTAGCCTAGACCACCCAACAGTTTCTGCCATGGTGTCTGGCCGGCTATTCTTGTGACCGCGTGCGACGCAGTATCGGCAGGAAAATGATACTGGTGGAGTAGGAAAACATATACTAATGTTGTTTATAAAGAGCTGGCCAGTAAGGTAGTGATAGTCCAAAAAAGGGCGGCGGGAGGACGAATGACAATCATGTTACGCACTTTGGTTGCTGCATGGGCAATGTCGTTGCTGGCAGGTGTGGCCACCGCAGAAAGGATTACGATCGCCACTGTAAACAACAGCGACATGATCCGAATGCAGGAGCTGGCGGCCGAGTTTACCGCTGAAAATCCCGACATCGAATTGGAATGGATTACGCTGGAGGAGGGTGTTCTGCGCCAGCGCGTCACGACCGACATTGCAACGAACAGTGGGCGCTTTGATATCGTCACAATCGGAAGTTACGAAGCACCGATCTGGGCGACGCGAGGTTGGCTTTTGCCATTGAGCAATATGCCGAATGGATACGATGTCGATGATCTGATTCCCTCGATAAGAGAAAGTCTGTCTTATGAAGGGGTCCTTTATGCCGCGCCGTTCTATGGCGAGTCGTCGTTCACCATGTATCGAACGGACTTGTTTGAGGCTGCCGGCTTAGAGATGCCCGATGCGCCCACTTGGGACTTTATCCGGACGGCGGCTGCGGCGATCGCTGAAAAAAACCCCGATGTTTATGGCATCTGCCTGCGTGGCAAACCAGGCTGGGGTGAAAATGTCGCCCTGATCACATCCATGGCGAACTCCTATGGCGCGCGCTGGTTCGATGAAGAGTGGCGCCCTCAATTCGACAGTGAAGCATGGTCCAGCGCAATAAACGACTACGTCAAACTCTTGACGGATTTCGGCCAACCGGACGCCGCGTCGACCGGCTACACTGAAGCGCTGGCGCTATTCCAAGACGGTAAATGCGCGATCTGGATCGACGCTACGGTTGCGGCATCGGCCGTTTCCGATCCACAGACATCGAAGGTCGCGGATCATGTCGGGTTCGCGATGGCGCCTGACCGGGGTCTTGGCAAGCGAAGTAATTGGCTTTGGTCCTGGGCGCTTGGGGTATCCGCAGCGTCGGAACACCAGGAGGCCTCCAAGGCGTTCGTGGCATGGGCAACATCCAGAGAGTATGCCTCTCTGGTGGCCGAGCGCGATGGTTGGATCAACGTCCCGCCAGGTACACGAGAGTCGCTCTATAAAACCCCCGACTATCTGCAAGTCGCGCCTTTCGCCGAGATGGTTCTTGTGTCGATCGAGACCGCTGATCCGGGTAATCCGACGGTCGATAAGGCGCCCTATACAGGAATACAGTACGTCGCGATCCCGGAATTTCCCGGAATGGCGACGGCCGTTGGCGTGCGATTCGCAAAGGCTGTAGCGGGTGAAATTTCCACCGCAGAGGCTTTACAAAATGCGCAATGGGTGACGAAAAAGGTGATCGACCGGGCGCGGTTTATTCAGGAAGACTAGGGCAAAAGCGCGGGATGAAGCCCGTCTCTTCGCCTTTGCGAGGCTGAAGATCGAATAAAGGCCAACGAGGGTTCAACATGACCTATATCTCAAAGGAAGATAATCAACCTATCGCGGAGATGGACGACGAACTCCTACCGGTTCCAGAGCACCGGACGCACGGTCCAGGGCACTTTCTCGGCCTCTATGGGGCCGAACACGTTGCTGCGACCGAATTCGTCATTGGCGCCGCATTCGTGGCTATGGGCGCGACGATCCACGACATCCTGCTCGGGCTGCTCATCGGCAATACGCTTGCCGTGCTGAGCTTCTGGCTCATCACCGCGCCGATCGCGGTCAAAACCCGGTTAAGCCTTTACACCTATCTTGATAAGAACATGGGTGAAAAGCTCTCGCGGTTTTACAATGGCGCTAACGTACTTATCTTTGTAGCCATCTCGGCCGCCATGATCACCGTATCGGCGACTGCCGTTCGGGTGCTCTTCGATATTCCGCCTCAGATCTATCCCTATCCCAGCAATGTCGCCTTTGCGGCCATCGCCGCATCGGCAAGCGTGGTCGCTGTGGTGGTGGCCTATTACGGTTTCAAGGTGGTGGCCGAGTTTTCCACCATCTGCACACCCTGGCTGATAGTGATGTTCACGGCGGGTGGCATGGTGCTGATCCCGGCGCTAAACGAAACGCTGACCGGTTACACGACGCTTGCAAGTGTTTCGGACTTCGTGAATTTGGCGGGAGCGACTGTTTTTACCGGCATCAATACTGAAGGGGAACCCGGGATCGGATTGTTGGAAGTGATCGGCTTCGCCTGGGCAGCGAACACATTTGCGCACTTCGGTCTCGTCGACATGGCGCTCCTGCGTTACGCAAAAAAATCGATCTATGGCCTTTGTACCGCAACCGGCATGATGTTTGGCCACTACATCGCGTGGATATCTGCAGCACTGATGGGGGCGGCGACGGCGTCGATCATGAAGTTGAGCGTCGCTGTTGTTTCACCTGGGGATGTTGCCTACTACGCGCTTGGCGCCACAGGCTTCGTGATTGTAATTATCGCGGGATGGACAACGGCCAACCCCAATCTCTATCGCGCCGGTCTTGCAGCCCAGGCCGTGTTCCCGAACGTCGCACGCCAAAAGGTAACGCTTGTTGTCGGCGCTGTGGTGGTCGTGTTAAGTGCTTTCCCGTTCATCTACCGCAGCATCCTGCCAATTCTTGCCTACGCGGGACTTGTTCTTGTACCCATCGGCGGCATTGTACTCGCCGAACAGCACATCTTTCCCAAGCTGGGCTACAAGACCAACTGGCACCGCCTCAAGGGCGTCAAGGACAACATGCCGGCGCTGATCACCTGGGGTATCTGTCTCGTGTTCGGCTTTGGATTGAACTTCCTCAACATCATCCCGTTCGTCTATCTCTTCCTGCCGACCTGGGTCCTTTCCATCGTCTGCTACACCATCCTCGCCAAGCGGGCCGGTGCCGACAAGAGCTACCCCGAGGCCGAGAAGCGCGAGGCCGACTTCCACCGGAGGGTCGAGGAATACCACGCCGAACTGGCACGGACGGAGAGCAAAGAGCACGTCAAGGACACCTCGATGTTGACCAAGGCCATCCGCGCGATCTGGATTGTTATCGGCCTTGTGATACCAGCCATTCTCGCGTGGCGCGTCTTGTTCAACAGCCCTGATCTGTACGCATATTACGTGAACCGGGAGCTGTTTTACGATGTGACGATCTGGTGCACCCTTATCTACTTCGTGTTTGCCTGGTGGGATTTGCAGCGGTCCAAATCTGTTCAACGGTCCAGCCAAACGTCCGCTGAGAAAGTTGCGGCAGTCTAAGCGCACTGTATGCTGAACTTATCACTCCGGTTTCCAGAGGGGTGCACGAAATGCTCGCGCAGTTGGAAAAGTAGTGACGAGAGCTGGAGGGCGAATGCCACAGAAGGGGATAACTTTAATGACGCAAGCTCATACTCTCAAGTCACATGGTAATTTGCCCGTTGGCGCAGGTATTCCGGGCCACTCTGAAATCGCTTACCCAGCGATGCGTTGGGCCAACGACCTGCGCGCTGTGGTCAGGGGCTTGTCATGATCTTGTGCTGTGGTGAAGCGCTAATCGACATGATTCCGACGGTAGACGTACATGGCCGCAATGCCTATGTGCCGCACCCGGGCGGGTCGGTGTTCAACACGGCCATTGCGCTTGGTCGATTGGGTCTGGAACCGGGGTTTCTATCTGGTTTGTCCACGGACCTTTTTGGCAAATTAATCCAGAATAGCCTGGCTGAATGTGGGGTCAAACATGCCCTGTCCGTTTACAGTGACCTGCCAACCACTTTGGCCTTTATTGAGCTAAATGACGGCCACGCGCAATATCATTTTTACGACGAGAATACCGCGGGCCGTATGCTGACAGAAGATATGCATCCTCCTATTCCACAAACCGTTTCTGCGATATATTTCGGGGGCATCAGTCTTATCGTTGAGCCGTGCTGTGACTTTTATATCAGCCTCGCAAAACGCGCATCACTCGACAAGGTGGTTATGGTTGACCCGAACATCCGCCAAAGTTTCATCCGGGATGTTGACCGTTACCGTGCACGTTTAGACACCTTGCTTGCAGCTTGCAACATTCTGAAAGTTTCTGACGAAGATCTGGATTGGATTGCGCCAGGGCCTCTTTCACTGTTAGAAAAGGCTAAGGAACTGCGTCTGAAAGGTCCGGAAATGGTCATCCTGACGCGCGGAAAAGACGGGGCAACTGCCATATTTGGGGATGATGAGATCGTTGACGTGCCCGCGCGCAAGGCACATGTTGTTGATACCGTTGGTGCGGGCGATACGTTCAATGCCGGGGTGCTCGCAGCGCTGTCAGTAGCAGATGTTCTTAGCAAAGCTGGCATCGAAAACGTCACGGCAAGTGTCGTGAAAGATGTTCTGGAGTTTGGTGCGCAGGTAGCGGCCATAAACGTCTCTAGATCCGGTGCAAATCCGCCATGGGCACATGAATTGTCGGGATTAATACCGCCGTTTCAAAATGGGAAAAATACTGTTTGATGACGTAAGAAAGGCTGCGCCTGTAGTGGTTCAATGATTCCGGACACCAACGTAGGTGGTAATATT